>Ga0272443_10000685_pt1 | contig 58343 bp, 51 predicted proteins | sample SSMAcet12_FD_193581 | JGI IMG/M metagenome (GOLD analysis project Ga0272443, IMG submission 193581) | Marine sediment archaeal communities from Little Sippewissett salt marsh, Falmouth, MA, United States - SSM-Acet-12 | ecosystem: Environmental > Aquatic > Marine > Wetlands > Sediment ... | reverse complement strand
CGGACACGCGGTGTAGCAAGCGCCGCAGTCGGTGCAGGCGGCCGGGTCGATGGAAATCGAACTCCTCTTGACCTGCGCCGCAAAACGGGCTGTTTTTTCGATCGACGTCACTTCGGCAGCGGTTAGCACCCGGATGTCCGGATTTGCGCAGACCTCCCGCAGTTTTTCTTCCACCACGCAGGCGCCGCATTTGACGCAGCGGTCCGTGGCCTTGCAGGCGAACTGGATGCCGTGGCCCCCGGCAAAGGGGGATTTTTCAACGATGTCGGATTTGATCCCGAACTGGGAAAGCTCGAGGGCGGCGGACAATCCCGCCACACCGCCGCCGATGATCAGTACGCGTTTTTCAGTCATGTTGTTCCGCTGTGGGTTCTGAATTGCCGGTTGCCGCGGCCGGGCGCTTCCCGGCTGCCATTACTACCTACTGTCTGATCCTGGCCCTGTCAACTAACCGGCAAGCCTACGAGCAGCCGGAGGCGCAAAATTACAGGCTGATCACCGCATCGGCCGCACACGACAGGTGGATGAACTCGGCCGCCGTGGCCATGCGGGCGCCTTCAATGAGGTCTTCCTCCTTGATCTGACGAGCGTTGGCACACGGGGTGCAGACCAGCACCGGCACCTCGTGGGCCTGAAGATAGGCCAGCAGGTCGTCTGCCACATCGCCGGTGGCGGCGCGCACGTGGGTGATGATCCCTTCCTTGGCCAGGTAGACCCCCTCGTCGAGCAAAAAGACGGTGGTGTCCTTGCCCTCCTTGTGGGCGATGGTGGCCAGGTGGATGGCCCGGGTGGCCCGGTTGGTATCGTTGGTGCCGCAGGATAATGCGATGACGACTTTTTCTGCCATGGGGTGCCTCCTTAGTCTTTACAATGGGGATTGCCGAAATCATCAGGCGCGAGGGCATAAAGGGCCAGTTGCGCAGTTTCAAATTGCATAGCAATGGGGATGCCAACTGCCACAGCCTCGCATCGAATAAAAGAATAGCAGAAAAGTCGGGCAGGTACAAAGTTTGTTGCCGGCGGCGGCCAAGGGGCGGAGCCCCGAAGGGTGTTCATCTGTTAACCGCAGGATGCAACAGTCGTTTAAACCGTTAACAGTCTGGCCGCCCCTTCGGGGATCTTACCGAACCTTTCGCCGGGCTATGCCGTCGTATCGATTTCCGCCTGCTCCAGGATGGACGGCACGATATCGGTCCAGCCAAGGGGCATGATATGAACCCCCTGGAACTTGTCTTTGTGTTTTTTGATAAAGCGGCCCATCATCTCGGCGGCCTTCTTTTTCCGGTCTGCCTTGTCCACCGAGCCGATCTCATCGATCCACTCGTCCGGGACGGTGATGCCGGAGACATTGTTGTTCATGAATTTGCCCATCTGGGGGGACTTGAGCACCACGACGCCCATTTGAATCGGGCGACCGAAGCCGGCCGCTTTTTCGACGAATTCATCCACCACGCGGTCGTCATAAACGGCCTGGCTCTGGAAAAATTGGGCGCCGGCATCGATTTTTTTTCTCATTTTCAAAAGCTGGAGGTCAAGCGGCTCAAAATTGGGATTGACCACGGCGCCGTAGGCCATGTCCGGGGGGTTCTCGATGGGATTCCCGGTGATGTCGTGGCCCTGGCTCAGCCCCCGGGCCATGGCAAGAAGCTGCACCGAATCGAGATCGAACACCGGTTTGGCTTCCTTGTGGTCTCCAAGCTGGATGTGGTCTCCGGTGAGCAGCAGAACGTTGTCGATGCCCAAAGAGTAGGCCGTGAGCAGATCGCTTTGCAGCGCGATCCGGTTCCGGTCCCGGCAGGTAAGTTGGTAGATCGGCTCGATTCCCCTTTGCTTCAGGCCGACGCTGGCGGCCAGAGACCCCAGCCTCATGACAGCGGACTGGTTGTCGGTCACATTGACCGCGTGAACGTGGTCCTGGAGGTGCCATGCCTCCTGGGCGCAGGACGGGCTGACCCGCCAGTCCCTGGATACCGCCCCCTTGATCGGCCCGACTTCCCCGGTCACGACGAATTTGCCTTTTTCAAATAGACTGGTGATTTTCATTTATTTTTCTCCTGATATTTCTGAATGCTGGATCCTGGATGTTGGATGCTGCCTCCGGTTTTTGTTTTTCTTCTGGCCTCTGACATCCGACATCCGGTCTCGGACCTCTGGCAGTCTCTGACATCTGACATCCGACATCTGGTTTTTCTGTCCTCCGTCCTCTGTCCTCTGTCGTCTGTCTTCTGTTCTTCTAGTCCTGGTTGCTCACCGTCACCCTTCCGGCCTGGGAGCAGAAGGTCGCTTCGTGGGGGCTGACTTTCAGGGTCCTGGGCCGGCTCCACTTGGCGTGGTTTTTCGGCTTCTGAAAGGGGTCGAGCAGCTCCAGGCGGCCCAGCTTTTGGAGCCGCTCGTAAATGAGCACCCAGCCGCAGGGCCGCTCCTTGTCCACCTCGCACATGCCTTTTTCCGCGCCGCCGCAGGGGCCGTTGAGAAGCTGCTTGGAACAGAGGGTCATGGGGCAAAGCCCGCCGGTGTATTCGATCACGCAATCTCCGCAAAGCGAGCAGTACTCTTCGATATCCGATTCGGAAACGGTCTCGCCGCCGAAAATGGTGTCGCAGCCCGGGTGGACCATGCCGCCGTCGGTGGCGTCGATGACGGTGTGAACCCCCTGGCCGCAGCTGAGCACGAGAAAAGAATCGGCGCCGGCGACCTGCTCGCTGTAATCTTCTTGGAGCACCTTGCGGGTGTGATCCAGCTTGCACAGGGACATGCCCTGGGGGCCGGGCACGGTGTAGCCGGCCACCTCGATCCCCCTTTTTTTCAGCCGGTCGGCCATAGCGGCGGTTTCCTCTTCTCCGCCGGAATGGCATTTCCAGGCGCAGTTGTTGCAACCCACCACGAACACCTTTTCCCCGGGCCGGATGAAGCTGACGATCTCGTCTATCGGTTTTTGAATGGTCGCATGCACTTGCTTTCCTCCTTCATAAGAATTTAGGCGGAGAAGAAACGCTCTTCAAAGCGGAGGTTCGACAGGGCGAACTCCTCGTAGAGTAGTTTCAGCCGCTCGTTGGCAATCCCCACTTTTTCCTGCTTTTCTTCCTGCTCCCGGTCTTCCGGGTAGCACGCCAGACAACGTTCGAAATGGTGGGTCTGGTCGAAACAGGTGACGGCGAAATCGACCATCAAAAACATCGTCCGGGTTTTTTGATGGGCAAAATGCTCCACGGCCGTCACCCATTCCAGGGTGGGATCGACACTCACCGCGGTGCCTTCATAGGCCATGTGGATATAATCATGGATGGAGAAAATCGGGCCCTGGGCTTCCTGGGCCCTCTCGAACTTGACGGTCATCTCCTCCAAGGTGAACAGCCGCCGGTCGATATCGATGCCGGCCTGCTCCAGCCGGTGGTAGTCCCTTTGCAAATATCGGTTGGCGATCATGACCGCCTGAGACACATGCGGGCACAGGTTGTTGGGACAGCCCCGAGCGTAGCATTTCCGAAATTCGTAAGGGTTGCCGTCGATCTCGCCGGTATACCGGCAAAGAAAGATCACCGCCTGAAACGGGTTGGCCTGGTGCTGAAAGTCGACCGGCAGAATTTCAAATTCGGTCCGGCAGGATACCTTCGATCCCTGTGTGTTGTAGTTGGCCAGGTCTGTCACCCGGCAGGGGGTTTTTTCTGCACGAGAGCCGGTCATGATGTACCTCGTATTTTTTCAGTTTCTGCCGGCGACGGTGAGTCGCAGACATCCTAGTAGGTAAAGACGGCGTCTGATTCCATGGCCGCGATATTGACCTGGGCGGCGGCGGTGACTTGGGCGCCCGCAATCAGGTCCGACTCTTCGATCCCTCGCTCCTTGATACACGGTCCGCAGACGCGGATGTTGCCGCCCAGTTCGACAAAGTCGGCAATCAGTTTTTTCAGGGGAGGAAGTCCGCCTGCGGGCGGGAGCGCGTCAGCGGCGCCCTGCTTTGCCAGCATGACGGCGTTGCTTTGCAGCACGATGGTGGCCTCGACATCCATGGCCAGCGCCGCACTGGCCAGCACCCAGGGAAAGCTTGCCTTGTCCAGGTTCTCTTCGCCGCAGGTGCTGATATACAGTATCTTTTCCTGATTTTCAGACATGATCGGTTCTCCTTTTTGACGGTGTTGGCGGTGTGTTTTTTAACCACGACTCATTGCAGGGAATCGGCAATGACGGTGGACAGATCTTGTACTTCGGCGCCCAACTTGCGCAGGTTGCCCAGGCAGATGGGACACATGGCCACGATCGGCGCGCCGGTGGCCTTCAGTTGCTCCAGCCGGCGCTCGCCGACTTCGGCAGACAGCTTGGGCGAAATCGATTCGGCCGGGCCGCCGCAGCAGTGGGTAAAGGCACCGGCGTTTTTCACCTCGGCGCACTCGATGCCGAGCCGCGGCAGTGCCCGTGCCGGCGCATCAGACAGCCCCAGATAACGGCCGTAAAAGCAGGGATCGTGCAGCGCCACCGTCCGGGTGCCGTTGGTCGCGGTCAGATTGATCTTTTCGATGTAGGAGGAGACTTCAAAGGTAATGCCGGTATATTTGGGATAGAGCTCTTTTACGGCATAGGTGGTGTGGGGGTCGACGGTGATCAGCCTTTTTACGCCGGCTTTTTGCAGGCGGTTTGCCACCCAGCGGGCATGGGCCACGAAGCCTTCCTGGTCTCCGAGGTCGTAGAGAAGAACGCCGCTGTACCGGTCCAGATCCGGATCGTAGTAAAAGTCTGCCCCCGACGCCTGAAGGATGCGCACGATGTCGGTCAGGATTCGGTTGAATTTTTTCTTCTCCTGACCGGAGGTGAGCATGGCCAGGCCGAGCCCGGACAAATAGCTGGGGACATACCGGGCAAACCGCAGGGTTCCGGCCAGGGCAGAGTCTTCGTATTTGGCCAGATAGCCGGTCGATTTTTCGATGTAGGGAATGAACTGGTACATGAGACCGGTAAACAGCAGCGCATCCCCCTGTTTCGGGATTTGGGAATCGACCCACCAGCGGTTTATTAGGGCCTGCGGGATGCCGAAGGGGTTCCGGGTGTTTCGGATGTTGCCGGCAATGGTCTCGATGATGTCTCTTGGATGATACATGTCAGGATTTCCTCCAGTGGTCGACCACCATCCGCTTCAATCCGAGGAGAATCTCCCCCGGGTTGGCTTCGCGCGGGCAGGTTTGGGTGCAAAGGCCGCAGTGCAGGCATTTCCAGAGCTCCTGGGCGTTTTGAAGGATCCGGTCCTTGGCCCCGATCTGGATGTATCGGATCATTTTTCGGGGAAAGTGTTCATAGAGCAGGGGACAGATGGCGGCGCACGTGCCGCAGTTGAAGCAGGCCAGGGCCGTGTCCTCTCCAAAATGTTTCATCTCTTCGGCAAACTCCGGATTGAGCCGGGTCATGTGCATTCTCCTCCTCGGGGGATCAGGCGCTCGGCGTGATGTCCATTTCGGCAGGCTCGTCGCCGGGTGTTTCATTGGCGATCAGTGCATACCGGTAATAGCTTCCATCCTTGCCGTCTTCGATGACTTCTCCATATTTTTTCATGGCTGCCATGAACCAGAGAACGGTATCGGCGGGCATACCGGCACCGTCGGCAACCTGGGGCACCGTGGCCGGGCCCTTTTCCAAGAACTGCCGGATGGCCTTGACCGTTTTTCTCTGACGTTTCATGCGGCCGGTGGCTGCCGCGACGGCCTCTTTTCGCTCAGCCCGGAGACGTTTCAAGGCCTCTTTTTTGTCTCTATCTGCGCTCATTGTGCCCCTCTTGTCGGCCCGGCCGCGGAAAACGGGCCGGCACCGTTGATCAGGCCGCGGTCTGGTCGGACACGATGCTGTCGACCATGGCCTCGTATTGTTTCAGTGTCATTCCATTGACGTCGATGGCGTTTTCCGGACAGACGGCGACACAGGCCCCGCAGCCCAGGCAAAGCGCCGGCGTCACCTGCGCGCGCTGAACGATCTCTCCTTGCCCCTCCAGCGGTGCCAGGCGCAACGACCCCTCCTGAAGGCAGGCCGAGACGCACTCGCCGCAGCCGGTGCACCGGCCCACATCGACCTCGGCCACGAACGGATCGAGTTCGACATATCCTTTGGCCAGGATGGCCGAGGCTTTGACCGCCGCGGCCCCTGCGGCATTGCAGCTTTCCCCCACGTCAAACGGGGCCTGGCAGGTTCCGGCCAGAAGAATGCCCCCCTTGGGTAGCTCCACCGGCCGAAGCTTGGGATGGACTTCGAGCAGGAAGCGGTCTGCCCCCACCGGCAGCTTCATCATCTCGACCAGGTCCGAGACGTCGGCGGGTTCCATGGCGGTGGACAGCACCACAAGGTCTGCCGGCACTTCGAGATCTTCGCCGAAGGTCAGGGTGTCGACGACGTTCACCTTCAGCGCGAAGGAATCGGCGGGGTCGGCCACACTGACTGCGGGTTCGGCCTCCGGCCGGTATCGGAGAAATACGACCCCGTTTCTCGAAGCCTGCTCGTAAAGTTCTTCCTGGCCCCTGCCGTAGGTGCGGATGTCCCGATACAGCTCATAGACCTGGGTTTCAGGAAATGTTTCGCGAATCTGGTTGGCTGCATTGAGGGTTGCCGCGCAGCAGGTCCGGGAGCAGTACTCGTTGAGATGGCCCGATTCGTCTTCGGGGTGGATGCCCGGAATCTGTCGACTGCCCACACAGTGGATCATGGCCACACTGCGGATCCTGCGGCCGTCGATGGTCAGCACGGACCCGTCAGCAGGGCATTCGGCCATCTTCCGGATCAACTCCGGCAGCGTGATGACCGCATCGGAAGTGCCAAAGCCATAAAGCCCCTGCCGGGGCCGGTAGGAGGAAAAGCCGGTGGCGAGCACGATGACGCCGGTGTTCAACTCAACCGCAGCCTCCTTTTCAGGGGCATTTTCCGGCAGCACCCCGACAAAGGGAATGAACCGGCCGGGCAGATCCGGGCGGTCTTTTTCCTGTGTCGAAACGTCGGAAAGTTTTAGATCGGCCGGCGGCTGGATCTTCACCGACAAGGTGAAGTTTCCGATATACCCGTCAAAGCCGACGACCTGCGCACAGGTCAAGACAGTGGCGTTGGGGTGGGCCAGCACCTGTCCGGCCAGTTCACAGACCAGGTCGGCCGCCTTGTCCCCGGTGGGTGCGATCCGGTCCAGTCGGGCCAGCTGCCCGCCGAGAAACGGGGCCTTTTCGATCAGTGTGACTTCAATCCCTCGATCGGCCAGGTCCTTGGCCGCGCGAAGCCCCGCGATCCCGCCGCCGATGACCGTGGCGTGCCGAAGGGCATCGACCCGGATCGGTTCCAGGGGCACCAGATGGGCGGCTTTTGCCGCGGCGGCCGACACCAGGCGTGCGGCCTTGTCGGTGGCGGCGTTGCCGTGGTGCACCCAGCTGACCTGCTCGCGGATGTTGGCATGCTCATAGATGAAGGGGTTTTTCCCGGCCCGGGAGATGGCGCTTCGGAAGGTCTTCTCGTGAAGACTCGGTGCGCAGGAGGCCACCACGACCCGGTCCACGGTGCCGCTTTTCAGGTCGTCCATGATCATTTCCTGGCCCGGATCCGAGCACATGAACATGTTGGTGCGGGCCACGGCCACGCCGGCAAGCTTTTCCATCTGCCTGCGGACTTCTTCTACGTCGACGTGGTCGGATATGTTCCCGCCGCAGTAGCACAGGTAGACCCCGACGCGTTTACTTGGCCCATTTGATTTTTTCTTTTCATCGGTCATGAACAACTCTCCAGAAACGGCGTTGATCGGCGTTTTCCCTTCGCATCAGGCGGCCGTCTTCTCCGATGCGGCAAGGTGGGTCATGTACTTGGCGGCTTCCATAGCCGCATTTCCTGCTTCGGCGATGGAGTCGACGATGTCTTTGGGCCCCACGGCGGCGCCGGCGGTAAACACCCCCTCCATCTCTGTTGCCGTGGGGGACAGTTTCGGGCGGATGCCGTGGATGAAGCGGTCCGTTCCGGTGGAAACCGGGCAGATCCCCTCCGGATTCCAGGCCGGGATCATCCCCAGGGAGAGCACCGTCAAATCGTGCGCTGCGGTGGTGATTCCCTCCCCGTCCTGGGCTTCGTAGTGGAGGATGACCTTGCCGTTTTCCCCTGCCTCGATGGAGGCCACCTTCGCCTTGACAAAGCTGATGCCCATGGCTTCGGCATTCTGGTAGAATTGTTCGTAGCCTTTGCCGAAGGCGCGGATGTCCATGTAATAGATCGTGATGTCGGCCAGGGGCAGGGCGCCGGAAAGAAGCATGGCCTGTTTGATGGCGTACATGCAGCAGACCCTGGAGCAGTAGGATATGCCCATGCTCTTGTCCCTGGAGCCGGCGCATTGGATGTAGGCGATGCTGTCGGGTTCCATGCCGTCGGACGGGCGCAGGACCCGGTTGTACGGCCCATGGGGGGCCAGGAGCCGCTCCATTTGCAGCGAATCGATGACGTTGGGAATCTTTCCCCTGCCGTACTGGGGTTTGTCGGACAGGGTCGTCAATTCAAAACCGGTGGCCAGAATCGCGGTTTTGGCCGTGATCGTAAATTCTTCCGGCGGCTGGAAGTAGTCGATCGCATCTGTCGGGCAGACCTTTGCGCACTTGCCGCAGAGCATGCACTGTTCGGGATCGAGCACCGCGAGCTGGGGGATGGCGTTTGAAAACGGGATGGCGATCGCTTTGGTGGCGGTAAAGCCGCCCTGCTCCGGGTCGGTGACCAAAACCGGGCAATTGTATTCACACTGCCGGCAGCCAATGCATTTTCCCGGATCCACATAACGCGGACGCTGCACCACAGCGGCCTGAATCCGGTTTTTGCTCCGCTGCAGAGACTGCAGGTCGCAATAGGTATACAGGGTGATGTTTTCATGGTGCGCGGCGGCCGCCATTTTGGGCGTCGTGATGCAGCTGGCGCAGTCGAGGGTGGGAAACACCTTGGACAAGCGGATCATCTTCCCGCCGATGGAGGCGTCTTTTTCAATGACCGCCACCTGGTATTCCTGGTCGGCCAGATCCAGGGCTGCCTGCAGCCCGGCAATACCGCCTCCGATGACCACCACATCAACCCCATGCTTTTCTGTATTTCCCATAACTGATTTCTCCCGCCCCAGTCTTGGATCAATTCATCGAACGCTCACCGCGGAGACGCGAAGGTTAGAAATGCCTAAAATGCCTCAAATGAGCTAAAATGCCTAAAATTATGGAATACAGCCTGTTTGATAGGAAAGCCGGAGCGAAGCGACACCACCATTTTAGGCATTTCTTATGATTTCCACCTCTGCGCCTCCATGTGTCTACGCCCTCGGAGCCGAGACCGGGGTGCCCAGCTCCTTGACCAGATCATTCATCTGGTTGACCTCGTTGAGAAAGGCCCGGTTGCAGACCGTGCAGATGGCCGTCAGCCGCAGCCGTCGGATGTCGATGTCCTGTTGCTTCATCTTCTGGTAGACGCGGTCGACCCGCTTGGCCAGGGCGTGGTAGGCGCCGTCATAGGGGCATTCCTCGCCGCAGGACATCAGGATGATTCCTGCGATGCCCTTGTCGAAACAGTCGAGGTAAAACTGCTCGGGAAAGAGCACCGGGGCTTTCACCCGAAGGATGTAGACATTGGCCGGATAACTGGAATGGGCCTGTCCCACCGAGTCAGCGCCCGGGTAGGCACAGCTTTCCGTGGCCAGGATCAGAATCTTGCCTTCTTTTTGCCTGGGGACCTGAGCTGACATGAGATGTCCATTTCTCCTGGTTGCCAGTTTTCCATTTTTCAAGAGCGCGAGGAGAGAGGGTGAGTCTCCCCTCGCGCTCTGCCAAAGGCCATTTCTCTTCTGCGACGCTGCAAAAAGGTGTTTACTTGGCTCTGCGCAGAAAGTGCTTGTCGTAGCCGTCGGCCGGCAATACGCCGAGGTACTCGTGGCCGACCTTGTTCGCCCAGGCCGGAATGTCGTTACGGGTGCCGGAATCATTGGAGTAGACTTCCAGAATTTCTCCCACTCTGACTTTGCCGATGCCTTTTTTGGCTTCCAGCAGCGGACCGGGACAGGCGCTGCCTCTGGCATCAACGGTGCTGCTGGCTTCAATGGTGTTCAGATCGACTTCGGACATGGTGACCTCCTTGGGTGAGTTAGCGTTCTTTGCCTGGGTTGCTCATCTTCTCGCACGGGGTGACCTCTGTGCTGACTTTTCGGATGCGAATTTTGCAAAAACCCTCCTCTTCGCAAATTTCTTCCACCCTGTGGGGAAACCGCTGCAGCAGTTGATCGATTTCCTGGGGGAGCTTCGGGTCATCGCTCAGGATTTCCAGCCCTTCCCCGACGTTCAACGGCCGGAATGCGTGAATGGCCAGTAAGTACGTCAACGGTGTAAATGAACCGCGAAGATCGATTTGCTGCACGCGTTTGCCTTTCTCGAACACAGTTTCAGTTGGCTTTTGCTTAGGGCAAATGGAGTGCCAATTTTGCCGATTCGAGAAAAAGAGTGGATGTAGATCGCAGTTTCCGTAATCGTTTCGATCAATTGGGATTTTCTCGGCAAAGGGGGCCGAACCTCTTTTGCCGCACAATGGCTTGACAGGGAGGTGTTAAATCGTTAAAAATAAAATTTAACAGTCGTTCAATTTTTAACGCATCGAGGAATGCATGAGAGAAAGCGAACTCAACACCTACTGGAAAACCGTGTTCGACACGATTCAGGACGGGGTCATGATCGTGGATCCGGAGGGCACCATTGTCGAGGTCAACAAGGCGCTGCTGCGGATGACCGGATACCGTGACGACGAGTTGATCGGCCAGTCGTGCACCCGGCTCAACTGCGACATCTGCGAAATCTGCAAGGCTGCGGAGGGAAAACACTGGTGTGGCCTGTTTGAAACCGGCGGGGTGGAAATGCGCCGGTGCACCCTGATGAAAAAAGACGGCAATTACATCCACGTGCTGAAAAACGCCTCCCTTCTCCGGGATGCCGAAGGCGGCGTGATCGGCGCCGTGGAAACCATGACCGACATCTCCGAGGTCATGGAAAAAGACGCCGCCATCGAGGCGTTTCGCCGGGAGCTCACTTCAAATGACGGGTTTTGCGGCATCATCGGCAGCACGTCGGCCATGCAAAAGGTTTTCGATCTGATCACCAATGCCGCCTTTTCCGACGCCCCGGTGATCATTCTGGGAGAAAGCGGCACCGGAAAGGAACTCGTCGCCAAGGCGATCCACGACACCGGTGGGCGCAAAGACCGTCCCTACGTAAAGGTCAACTGCGCGGCCCTGAACGAGTCCCTGCTGGAAAGCGAGCTGTTCGGCCATGTGAAAGGGGCCTTTACCGGGGCGGTGCAGGGCCGGGTCGGGCGGTTTGAAGCCGCCACAGGAGGCGACATCTTTCTGGACGAAATCGGGGACCTGCCCCTGTCCACCCAGGTCAAGCTGCTGCGGGTGCTCGAGGAAAAGGTAATTGAGCGCGTGGGCGACAACCGGCCCATTCATGTGGATGTGCGGATCATCACCGCCACCAATCGGGACCTGCGCCGGCTGGTACGGGAAAACCGCTTCCGGGAAGATTTGTTCTACCGGATCAACGTCATTCCCATCCTCGTGCCGCCGCTCCGGCAGCGCAAAGGCGATATCCCGCTGCTGGCGGAAACCTTTTTCCGTCGCATCCGGCTCAAGAGCGACAAACCGGTGGATGCCATCGGCAATCGGGCCATGGAAGCCTTGATGGGGCACCTATGGCCTGGCAACGTGAGGGAGCTGAAAAGCGCCCTGGAATATGCCTTTGTGGCATGCCCGGGCGGGACGATCGATCTGCATCACCTGCCGCCGGATGTCTTTTCAACGCCGGATGCGTGCCGGCCGGACCCGGCCCTGACCCGGGATGAGCGAAAAAAGCAGGAGCTGCTCGAAGCCTTAAAACGGTTCGAGGGCAACCAGACCCGGGCGGCAGAGCACCTGGGAATCAGCCGGGTGACGGTGTGGAACCGAATCAAGAAATACGGTTTGGATCTGAGGCGCGACATACTCGGCCCCGTCAGCCACTAGCGTGTTCGGCGGAATTATGGCACGGTTGTTGCTGGTTCTCTATACCAGAGTGACATTGGCATGAACCCTCCATTCTTGCCTCGCTCTTTTTCCCGGCCCCGGTCCGGAGGAACGGTTCTTCCGGGCCGGGGCTTTTTTCAGGCGCCTTCCGGCTGAGAAAGGCGTTTCAGGCGCTGTCTTGCACCCCCCCCTTTTTTTTCGGCGGCATCGACGGCGGCCGTCGATCGCGATTCTTGCGCCGCTGCCTGGCGCTGCGGTTTTGAACAGCCATTGCGGTAGACAAATGTAAACAAAAAAATAACGTTACTATACGTTACTTTTACGCTGGTAACGATTTGGCTACAAGCCTGCCACCTTCTCCTTAAGTACAAAAATATAATTGATCTCAAATGGTTATAATTTTTCTTTCCGCTGCTTTTTTCTGAACCGGGCTGGCACGGTTATTGATTTTAAAACCTCTACAAGCCCCGCCGCTGATTGCAGGGCAATCAGTTTGATCAAAACCATTTCCCGTTTGGCGAAACACGACTGGAGCATCACAGGGAGGAGGACGGCAGATGAAGGAATTGTTTACGGAAATGCCCCTTGGGAATCTGACGCTGGCAAACCGGTTTGTCTTTCCGCCCATCAAGACCGCTTACGGGACACCGAAGGGGAATGTGACCGACCGCCATCTGCGCTATTACCGGCAGATCGCCCGCAACGGGCCGGCGGTGGTGATTTTAGAACCGGTGGCGGTGATCCAAAGCGGAAAGGAACACCCGAAGCAGCTTTGTGTTCACCTGCCGAACAGCACCGCCGAACTGAAAAAAATCGTCGATGTGATCCACGGGGAAAACCGGCTGGCATGCCTTCATCTCAACCATGCCGGGGCGGCGGCCAATCCCAAGGCCTCGGGCGGTCCGCCCAAGGCGCCCTCGGTCGTCACCTGCCCGACCACGGGCCAAACCGCAGAGGTTCTCACCGAAGATGAGATCGAAGCCGTCGTGGACGGATACCGGGCCGCGGCCCAAAAGGCGGTTGCCGCCGGCTTCGACATGATCGAGGTCCAGGGCGGCCACGGATACCTGGTTTCCCAGTTTCTCAACGAAAAGATCAACCAGCGAGGAGACCGGTACGGCAAAAACCGCCTCCTGTTCGCCGAACGGGTTATGTCGGCGGTCAAGGAGGGGGCGCCCGGCATTGCCTGCATGCTGCGAATTTCCGGAAGCGAGATGTCGCCGGAGTTCGGTGTCGGACAGGCGGACCTGGCGCAGCTGCTCGGGCTTGCCGAGGCCTCGGGAGTTTGCGCGGTTCACGTGGGCATGGGCTCGGCATGCTTCAGCCCCCCCTGGTATTTTCACCATGCACGTCTGCCCGAAAAACCCCAGATGGACGCGCTTGCCTGGGTACGGGAGCACACGCGGCTGCCTCTGATCGTCGCCGGCCGGATGGGGCGGATAGAAAAGGTCACCCGGGTGCTGGAGAAAAACCAGGCCGACCTGATTGCTCTGGGCCGTCCGTTGATTTCCGACCCCGCCCTCATCGAAAAATGGGAAAGACAAGCCTTTAAAGAGGTCCGATACTGCGGATATTGTCTCCAGGGATGCCTGCACCGAGTCAAAAACGGTGAGCCGATCGGCTGCAACATCAACCCGGAAATCGGCGAAGCCGAGATGGAAAAGACCGCCCGGCCACTTCGGGTCATGGTCGCCGGCGGCGGCCCGGCCGGCATGAGCGCGGCCCTGTACCTGACCCGTCGAGGGCACCGGGTGACGCTGATGGAAAAGGAAGAGCGGCTGGGCGGACAGTTCAACCTGGCGTGGCAGGCGCCCGGCAAGCAGACGATGCAGGACGGACTCGACTACTTGGATTATTGCGTCAAGGGCAACTGCGATTCGGTGCTCTTCGGCCGGGCCGTGGATGCCGCCGCCGTCAAAGAGATTGCCCCCGACCTGCTGGTCTGGGCCGTTGGGGCTAGACAGAACATTCCGGAAATCGACGGTCTCGAGACCCAGACCCCCTTGACATCCATCGACTATTTCAGCGGGGCAAGGTCGGTTTCCGGCCCCCGGGTCCTGGTCATCGGCGCCGGACGAACCGGTTTGGAAATCGCCGAAAAGCTCGGCGCCGAGGGATTCGAGGTGACCGCCACCAAGCGGACCGACCCGGTCGGAAGCATGATGGAGATGATCACCCGAAAACTGACCCTCATGCGAATTGAAGGGATGTCCAATGTCACGCTGATGCCCCACACCACGGTGAAGTCGTTTGCCGCCGACGGCGTCGAGGTCGAGCAGGACGGCAAGAAGATCTATCTTCCGCCGTTTCAGACCGTGATTCTGGCGTCGGGCATGGTTTCGGAAGCTGGTCCTGACACTGAAATCGAGGCCGCGGTCCCTGCCATCGAGAAGATCGGGGATGCGGCAACTGTCATGGACATTTACACCGCGGTTCACGCCGGCTATGAGCTGGCGATGAGGTACTAGAAATAAAATCGCTGCGCGATTTTATAAGAAGCGGCTTTGCCGCCAGAAGCCAAAGGGGGACAAAATGCAAGACGTGTCCTTTGCCGATATCGCCGTGGTTTCCTGCGGCACGGTCAGCCTCGAGTTGAATTATTTGAAAAAGGAAGGCTTTCTCGACACGGAACACCTGTTTTTCACCACGCCGGGTCTCCATGAAGATATCCGGGAGCTGGAGCGGCAGCTCATAGACAAGATCGGATCGGCCCGGAAGAAGGTCGACAAGGTCCTGGTCGTTTACGGCGGCAAGTTTTGCTACGTGAACGCCGATGCACCGACCCGGACCATGCAGACGATCATCGAAGAGCAGCGGACGGGGGGGCCGATTGCCCGGATCCAGGCCACTCACTGCATGGACATGATCGCCGCAGAAGAGGAACGCCAGCGGATCGCCCAGGAAATAGCCGGGGGTGAAAAGGTCTGGTGGATGACCCCGGGCTGGATCCAGTTCCGTCACAAAGTGTTCAAGGGGTGGGACCAGGGGCTGGCCAACGAGAATTTTCCTCGGCACACCGGAGGGGCCATCGTGTTGGATGGCATCGGATTCATGGACCGGTACATGGAAGAGCACACTGAAGCGTTTCTGGAGTACTCTGACTGGATGGGGATACCGATCCAGCCGTACCCGGTTTCCCTGGACCGCTTCAAGTCCCTGCTGGCCGAACAGGCGGAAAACCTGCAAAAATCCTGAGTCGACACCGAGATCCATCCGACTCCGACGCGCAGCGGATCCGGATCTTCAACGAGTTTTTACCTAAGGGGGAAAAATTTGTTCTGGTCAGCCCAGACACCGGGCCCTGTTTTTGAAAAATGAAAAAGCCGGCGTTCCCGGCAGCGCCAGGTGAAAACGGGGAAAGGAGGAAACATGTACGCGCTCATCTATGATGAACATCAGCTTGATAGACCCCGGAAGAAAGTCATTTCGATCCACCGGCGCAGAGATACCGCAGAATTCGCCTTGAAGCAGCGGATGAAAAAACTCGGCCGAAGCGTGACCGATTGCAACACCCGGATCGTGTGGGTCAAAAAAGGCGTCCGGGCGGGCGATACCGTCGGGCCCGGAGAGTATGACACCTACCGGGCCGGAGAGGCCGTTCCCTTAGGTGATATATACGCAGACTCGGACTAGGGCGCTTCCTCCTGCTGAAGAGGGATCTTCCACTTCTTCATGTACTTCCAGATGGCCGTCCGGCTCAAGCCGGCCCGGCGGGCCACTTCTGCCTTGTTCCAGTCGCTGGCCGCGAGCAGTGCGAGCAGCGCCTCTTTGGTCAGCTTTCTTCGACCGCCCGCTGCCGGCGGGCCTGTTACAGGCGCCATGGCGCATGCCTCCGCCCGGCGGATTTCAACCGGAAGATCGAGCGGTTCGATCGTATTGCGGTCGCACAGGACAAAGGCGTGTTCTACGGCGTTTTCCAACTCCCGCACGTTGCCGGGCCAGGCATAGTCCATAAACATCCGCATGGCCGTCTGTGACAGGTTGCCGATCCGCTTGCCCGTTTTTTTGTTCATCCGCCTGAGAAAATGGCTCACCAGCAGCGGGATGTCCTCCCGGCGCTCACGCAGCGGCGGCAAAAAGATGGGAAACACCTTGAGGCGGTAATACAGGTCCTCCCGGAATCGCCCCTCGCGCATCATGGCATACAGGTCCCGATGGGTGGCGGTGATGGTCCGGATGTCGATTTTGCGCTTTTTCGAATCCCCCACCCGTTCGATTTCCCCCTCCTGGAGCACCCGCAGCAGCTTGACCTGGATAAAGGGGGTCAGCTCTCCGATTTCGTCCAGAAAAATCGTGCCCCCGTCGGCCTGCTCGAAGCGGCCCACGCGGTCCCGCACCGCGCCGGTGTATGCCCCTTTCATGTGGCCGAAGAGTTCGCTTTCCAGCAGGGTCTCGGAAAGGGCGCTGCAGTTGACCGTGACCAGGGAGGCTCCCTTTCGTTCGCTGTTGAAGTGGATGGCCCCGGCGACCAGCTCCTTTCCGGTGCCGCTTTCTCCCTGGATCATGATCGTGGCATCGCTGGCGGCCGCCGCCTTGATGGCGGAAAAGACCTGCTGCATGGCGCGGCTTTTTCCGATGATGTTGTCCAGGCGGTGAAGCTCCCCCAGCCGAAGGGCGGCTTCGTCCGCCTGCTGCCGGGCCTGGTTGAGTTCGGTCATGTCCGTGACGGTTTCCACCACGCCGACGACGCGGCCCTCCTCGTCTTTTACCACGCTGGCGTTTTTGATGACCGAAATGTCGTGGCCGTCCTTGTGCCGTATCTGGCACTCCTTGGCCTCGGAAGCGCCGGTTTCCATGATGCCGCACTTTTCAATTCCAGCCGGGCACGCCTTTCCAAAGCACCGGGAGCATTGCAGAAGCTGGCAGGTTTGGCCCAAGGCTTCGTTGGCGCTGTACCCGCTGATTCGCTCCATGGAACGGTTCCAGGATGAAATTCTGCCCTTGGCATCCATGGTAAAGACACCGTCGGCCATCGAGCCGATAATCCGGTTGACGAAGCGGATGTCCCAGAGGTCATGGGTCTGTTCGCTCATTTCATTCCTGACGTTACAGTTGCGTTAAGGTAACGTTACAACAGCGTTGTTCTCTTTGTAGCGGCTGCGCTCATGGTTGTCAACAATACAATAAAAAAACAATATAAACAATATTATATAAATATTTTGCTGTTCTGGCACAGGATTTGCCAGTTTACAGAATGAAACGATCAGCGGGGACGGTATGGAAACGGTGCCCCGCTTCCCGCGGGAGCCTGCACCGTTCGATCCAAAGGCCGTCGCCTTCGTAAACCCCGGACAGACAATCTGGAGCGAAACCATGTGGAAGCTGTTGAGCCTGCTGCAAAAAAATCTGGTTTGGGCGATACCCGTGTCGATGGGTGTCGGCCTGCTTTTCGGGGCCGTGTTCGATGCCGGCCCGCTGAAACTGTTCATCATTCCCGTTACCTTCATCATGGTCTATCCGATGATGGCCACCTTGAACGTGAAAAGCGTGTTTAAAGGAAATGACGCCAAGCTGCAGTTCAGCACCCAGGTGATCAATTTCGTTTTGATTCCGCTTCTGGCCTACTTCACCGGCTGGCTGTTTTTTTCCACCGGCCCTGAAAAATACGGCCTTTGGGCGGTCGGCCTGTTTCTGATCGGCGTGCTGCCCACTTCGGGGATGACCATTTCCTGGACCGGCTTTGCCAAGGGAAACAAGGAGGCCGCCATCAAGATGGTGGTATTCGGCCTGGTCCTCGGGGCCCTGGCAGCCCCGGTCTACACGAAGGTCTTTATGGGCGCCACCATCGACGTCGACATGCTGCATATGTTCCGGCAGATCGCCCTGTTCGTGTTCGTGCCCCTGGCCGCGGGGCTGACCACCCAGTTCGCCGTAAAGAAGCGCTTCGGCAAGGAAGTCTGGGACCGGACGGTGAAACCGAAATTCCCGCCGTTTTCCGCCCTGGGCGTCGTCCTGATCGCATTTGTCGCCATGTCCCTGAAGGCGAAGAACATCATTGCCAGCCCCGGCGACATCCTGACGATCCTGGCGCCTTTGGTCTTTTTCTACCTAATTTCCTACGTGTTTCTTTCCGTTGCCGGAAAGCTTTTCTTTCCCCGGAAAGACGCCATCGCCATGGTCTTCGGGGTGGTGATGCGGGATTTGTCCATTGCGCTGGCCATTGCCATGACGGCATTTGGAAAACAGGGCTTGACCATTGCCCTGCTCATCGCCCTGGCCTACGTGATCCAGATCCAGTCCGCGGCCTGGTATGTGCGCTTCGTGGAGAAGATCTTCGGGAAAGCGGCCGAAGCGGACCCTGAACCTGAAGCGGTCAGCGCAAAGATCGAACGATTTCCCGAAGCGCTGTCGCCGGCCCAGGAGCCGGTGATTCCGGTGATCCGAAAGATCCTGTACGCCACCGATCTTTCAGAGACGGCCCGGCATGCTGTCCGATACGCCTGCGGCATCGGCAGCCGATACAACGCGGAAGTAACGGTTCTGCACATCATTGCAGACATGGTCGAAGCGCTGTCATTGGAGGTCGGCACCGACATCGGCGGGCACATGGCGCAAAAGGATCGAAAACGGATGAATCTGCGTGGAATCCAGATCGCCAGGGATGCGCTCGCGCAGCGGATTCACGAGACTTCCCGCCTGATCAAAAAGGAAGTTCCCCAGTGTCCGATCACCGCAGACAAGGTCCGGGTGGAAATCGGAAACCCGGCGGAAAGAATCACCGCTGTAGCCGCTGAAGGAGAATACGACCTGGTGATCATGGGCACCCACGGGCATGGAAAGCTGGAGGAGGCCTTCGTCGGCAGTGTGGCCAGGGAGGTCATCCGCAGGTGCCCCGTGCCGGTGATGGTGGTGCGGCTTCCGGAAAGTCGGATGGAAAAGCAAAACTGTTGCCGTGATCGACTCCAGGCGGCTGCCGATGCGGCGTAAATCGGAAAAACCGCCGCCGTGGAATGAGCGGAAAAACGACACAGGCGATACGGAAACAAATGGCTGCAGTACAATCACTGTATGATCCCTCAAACAGAAAGGAGAAAACCATGTTGGCGAAAAACTGCTGCAAGACAATGGAAATGGAGCTCACCGGCTGGAAGGCGATCGTCTACGACATCGCGCGAAAGATGGAACAACTGCCGGGAGGCGAAAGGGAAAAAATCCGCCCCAACATCGAAGATCTTCACATGCTCATCGCGGAGATGGACGAGCGGATCGATCAGATCCGGGATAACTGCAAGCCGGAGACCTGCATCGATGACATCATGACCGAGCGGGAAAAATTCAACGCCAGCTTGTCGACCCTGCGGGTGAACACCGAAGAGGCCATGAAGGGCCTGGGAGGCGGGGATTTCGGCGGGTGATCAAATCGCTACCGCGATTTGATCACTTGTTTTTCGCTCCGCGAAAAAAGAAGAGAAAAATCTTATCTCCCCCAGGTGATTATTGGGGTAAGACGGTACGGAAAATGACCTTGTGGGTGCGGCGCGGCAGATGCCGCGCCGCATCCGGGCTATCCTGCAAGGAACGGCACCATGATCGACATCACGCGGACATCGGGAAAGGAACTGGACCGAACGATCCGAAAGGGGGTTACCCTCATCGATTTCAATGCCCCCTGGTGCGCCCCGTGCCGCGCCCAGGAACCCGTGATCCTGGCTCTGGATGAAGAATACGGCGGCCGGGCCACCATTGCGACCCTGAACATCGATGAAAACCAGGAAGTGGCGATGAGGCTGGGGATCCAGAGTATCCCGACGATGATTCTTTATAAAGAAGGACATGAAATCGGGCGCTTCATCGGCTTTCAAAGTGAAGAAAAACTGTCCAGCGCGATCGGAGAAGCGCTGCAAAAAAGAAAATAGAAGCCGGAGGAACCCAGGACTCGGAGTTATGCTTTTTTGACGTTTCTCGCCTCCGGCCCCCGATCGCTTTCTTCGATCTCGAAATCGACCGCTTCTCCCTGGTCCAGCGTCTTGTATCCCGGGGCGTCTATGGAAGAGTAATGAACGAATACGTCGCTCCCGTCTTCCCGGCTGATAAACCCATACCCTTTCCGGTTGTTGAACCACTTCACTATGAAGTCCGTCGGCCGGTTGGCACCCGGTTCGGGATGTGATACACACGGCCCAAAACAACACTGGACTTGGGCGGAACTCAAGCGGCGAAAGGAGAGACGATGGCCAAAGTACTCATCATCTACTACTCTCGGTCCGGGAACACCCGGAAGATGGCCGAAAAGGTCCGGGATGGGGCGGAATCGGTCGAAGGCACTGTGGTCGAGCTGAAAAAAGTGAAAGAAACGACCCTGGACGACCTTCTCAACGCAGACGGCGTTGTCCTCGGAAGCCCCACATACTTCGGTGTCATGGCGGCCGAGGTCAAGGACCTGATCGACCGGAGCGTCAAATACTTCGGCAAGATGGTTGGCAAGGTGGGCGGCGCCTTTACCTCCAGCGGAGGGATAGGAGGCGGAAACGAGACAACCATTGCCAGCATTCTTCAGGCATGGCTGATTCACGGCATGGTCGTCCAGGGCCAGCAGAAGGGGAGCCACTACGGACCGGTGGCCGTGGGCGCTCCGGACCAACGGGCCGAGGAAGAATGTGTCGTCTATGGGAAGATGATGGCCGAGCTTACGCTCCGTCTGTCCAGATAACATCGCTGTGCGATGTGATAAAAAGCGGCTGGCGCCGCTTAGGTAAGGATAAAAAAAGGCAGGGGAAGCTAACCGGCGCGCGAGCCTTTTTCTTCCCAGCATCCCAGCGGGGCGACGCTGCTTGTTTGTCGGCCAAGGCGGCAAGATTTCACACAATGACCAAGAAACCAAAGTCAGACGAGCGGCGCCCTTTGGTGGCCGACTGGCAGCACCTGATGCGGACCTTCATCCGCCCGGAGGACGAAGCCTCCCGGATGGTGCTGACCAAATACATGGAGCAGATCCTCTTCGGCCTTCATGATTTTCTGGCTTCCCACGTGGGGGTGACCCGGGAGCGGACCCTCAAGGAACTGGCCGAAGTCTACAGCGACTCCTCGATCTCCGCGGCACCCGAAAAAAAGCTCGACGAGATCATCTCCGAACTGATCGAAGAGGTCGCCCCCCACGCGGTCAACGTGTCTTCCCCGTACTTCGTCGGTCACATGACCTCTGCCATTCCTTTTTTCATGGTTCACCTTCGCACCATTGTCGCCGCCCTCAACCAGAACGTGGTCAAACTGGAAACCTCCAAGATCCTGTCGGTCATCGAAAAACAGGTGCTGGCAAAAATCCACCGGATGGTGTTTCAGCGAGAGGCCAAGTTCTACGCATGGCATGTGCAGCACCCGGAGACGATGCTCGGCGCATTTGCCGAAAACGGGACCCTGGCCAACTTCACGGCCCTTTGGGTTGCCAGAAACTGTCTCTTTGCGCCGAGTCCGGGATTTGCCGGCATCGAAGCGGAGGGCGTTCATGCCGCGTATCGGCACAAGGGGGTGCGGCGCTGTGTGGTGCTGGCATCCCGGCTGGGTCACTACTCGCTTCGCAAGGCCGCGGGGCTGCTGGGCATCGGAAATGAACAGCTGGTGACCGTAGAGATGGACAGCGGCTGGCGGGTCGATTTGGGCAAACTGGCAGAAACGGTTCGGGACCTGACTCGGCCGGGATCTGAAACGGCCGTGCTGGCGATCGTCGGCATCGCCGGAACCACCGAAACCGGGACCGTCGACCCCCTGGAGCCGATGGCCGAGATCTGCGCCGAGCACGGAATCCATTTCCACGTGGATGCGGCCTGGGGCGGTCCCACCCTGCTGTCCGGCGCCTACCGCGGGCTTTTATCCGGGATCGAAAAGGCCGATTCGGTGACCATCGACGGCCACAAGCAGTTCTATATGCCGATGACCAGCGGCATGGTCTTTTTTCGGGACCCGACCGTCCTCGATGCCGTGGCCTACCATGCCGGCTACATCAACCGCCCCGGATCGGTGGATTTAGGGATCCGTTCGATCTCCGGTTCCCGGGAGGCGACCTCCCTGATGCTCGACTGTGCCCTTAGGATCATGGGCGCCGAAGGATACGCGCTGCTCATCGACCACGGCATCGCGACGGCAAGGGCGTTTGCCGAGGCGATCGAGCAAAGAAAAGACTTTGAGTTGATCACCGCACCGGAGCTGAACATTCTCACCTACCGGTTCTGCCCCCGTCGGCTGCGGCAGCGGCTCGAAAGCTGCCGGCAAGAAGAGAGACGGGCGATCAACGAACGGCTGAACCGGATCAACCGGGACCTCCAGCGCCGTCAGCGGGAGGCCGGCAAGAGCTTTGTCTCCCGGACGACCCTGACCGGGCCGGCGACGAACAATGAACAGGTCGTCGTGCTTCGCGCCGTGATCATGAACCCGATGACCACGGTCGGTGTCTTGGAAGAGATTCTCGACGAACAGGAGCAGATATTTGCTGCAATGAATGACGCGGCCGACCCGGAAAACTTGCCCTGAGCCGATCAGCGATGGGAAAGCAAAAGCCCGGAAAGACGGCGGCGTGCCGCTCCCAGTGCCCGACGCAGGTAAACGGCCGCCAGTGCCGCGGCCAGCCGGGGCACCCACAGCCAGACCGGAGCGATGCCGAGCGCCATGAACAGCAGCGGATCTTCGATGATGGAGTGGTTGATCCCGACCGAAAGATGCAGCTCTTCCAGATCCTGATCGGTAAAGCGCCCGTTTCGGGCCTCTTCCACGATCACCGCCGCCCCGTAGGTGAGGCCGAATACGGCGCCGGTCAGCCACAGGACCCCGACCTGCCGCTTGAGGCCCAGCATTCGGAGCAGGGGGGCGACCAGCCGCACCAGGATTTCGATTCCACCGATCGCTTTGGCAACCTCCAAAATGACCATGAGCGGAAGAAGAATGGCGAACATTTTGGCGGCAAGACCTGCAATCGAGGCGGTCCAGTCAACCGCAAAAGCGCCGAAAGACTGCCGCAGCGCATCCGCCGCGGAGACGGCCTGGTTTTCAACAGGCGCCGCATTCAGAACCCAGGACACCGCCAGAACCGCTGCCATCGATGCGGCCAGCCGGGAGCAGGCGGCTTTCCAGAATGCGAGCCCCGAGCGGTCCTGTATGACGCTTTCCTGGATCAGGTTGTGGGAGATCAGCAAAAAAACGGCGATGAGGGTCTGCTCGGTCAGGTGCAGCGGAAGGGCGGTCATCGCCGCAATGCCCCCGTATATGCCGGCGAACAGGCCCACCAGCAGGGGAACCGCCGCCGCGGCGGAAAGGCCCATCAGCCCCAATACCGGGCTGAGCACCCCGTCGAGCCGGTACAGCCAGCCGCTGTATTCGATCAGCGCCACGGCGGCCGACACCGGCACCACGATTTTCATTAGCCACAGGTAGCTGCGCCACCCCCGGAGCAGCCCCTCTTTGGCCGCCTGCGGCAGGGTTGAGTTAACATTCATCGGAAAAAGCCTCTCTTTCGGGAGCCCTGGATTCATCATGCCGCGAAATGGATAATTTGCTGCCGGCATGCGAACTCGCTCCAAAGGAACCCTATCATCAGGAAAGGAGGTTGCCCGGCCGGCAGGCCAGGCTCTCGAAGATGAGATCGTGCAGCTTCTGGCGAAGAACGCTGTAAGAATAAACGGTCGAGGCGATCTGATAATTTTTTTCCACCATCTTCTTCCGACGCTCCGGATCTGACAGCACTTCCCGGGTGAGCTTGACGGCCCGCCGGTTGACATACCCGTCGATTTCGATCACGTCAAACCCTTTCGGCTTGATGTCCATGGAATAGATGGAGTAGGCGTTGACCACGATCGGTTTTTTGAAATAGATCGCCTCTAAAAACGCGTTGCCGAACCCTTCGAAGTTCGATGGATAGGTCACCAGATCAGCGTGGGGATAGATGTCATACAGGGTGTAGATCTTTTCGCCGGTTTCGGTATATCCGCGCTTTTCGTTGATGATTTCCGACACGAACCGGGTGTCCACATTCAGGATCTTGGAGTACTCCCGGACCCGCTGCTCGTATCCGTAGCCTTCGTCTCCGGAGGCATGGGAGATCACCAGCTTCGCTTTGGGGCCCAGACGGTGGGCCAGTTCGATGGCGTGCTCGATTCCCTTGCGCTGGACCACCCGGGTCGGCTGCAGGATCAGCAGATCGTCTTCGGCGATGTCCAGGGACTGGCGGACGTCGGCGGCGTATTCGTCCAGGGGGGGCGGCGGGTTGTCGAAGTCCATGACGTTCGGGATAATATGGGCCGAGATGCCGGTGCGGAGGCTGAGCTGGTTGTCTGCCGAAGAGTTGATCACGACGTTCTTGATCTGGGGCATGTGCGGTGGAAATGCCATGTTCAGATAATCCCAGACCGCGTTTCTCAAGAAGTGCTTTCGTTCCCAGAAAAAGTCGTGATGATGGGCGATGGTCGGCATGCTGGTTTCGGCGATGACCTCGGTGATGGCGATGCCCAGGGGGATGTTCAGGGGGATGGCCAGCGCGTTTTGCGGCACCAGAAGGTCGATGCCGAACTTGTGAATAAACCGGTAGAGCTCGGTTTTGAGCTGTTCGGCAATCTGGTGTATTTTAGCAGTGACAGCGCGCTTGCGAAGCTTGACGCCGAAGCAGTGTTTGTGGATATCCCGGATTTCCGGATGCATGAAATGCGCCTCGGGCACCTGGTAGGAGACTTCCGGAGGGCGGTCGATTTCCCCGGCAAAGTAGAAGCATTCAAATCCTTCCTGTTCGAAGATCTCGGCCCACTTGGCGGTTTCCAGGGAGACGCCGTCTGTTCCGGCCAGCCTCGTGGAAACAAAACCGACCTGATGACGCTGCCCGCAAAAAACACAGTACGGCCCGGGTTTGCGGCTTCTCGGCTCTTCCACGGTGTCTCCTTTCCTTTCGGGGGGTTCATTGCGGGCGGAAATGACCGCTGCCCGTTCTTCCGAGGCCGGCCACCTCCCGGTGACGGAAGCAGCCGATCAGGTGGTCGTTGACCATGCCGACGGCCTGCATGTGGGCATAGCAGATCGTCGGGCCCACGAAGGAAAACCCCCGCTGCTTCAGGTCGCGGCTCATGGCTTCGGATGCGGGCGTTCGGGCCGGCACCTGCGCCATATTTTCCCACCGATTCTGGACCGGCCTGCCGTCGGTGAACTGCCACATGTAGCGGGCGAAGGTGCCAAACGCCTCACGGACCTGAAGAAAGGCCCGGGCGTTTTTTACCGCCGCCTCGATTTTCCGAAGGTTTCTCACCAGGCCCGGATCGGACATGAGTCGGGCGATTTTCTCCTCTCCATATCGGGCCACTTTCTCCGGTTCGAACCGATCGAACGCCCGGCGGTAATTCTCTCTTTTTTTGAGGATCGTCAGCCAGCTCAGCCCGGCCTGGGCGCCTTCGAGGATGAGAAATTCAAACAGCCTGCGGTCGTCGTGGTTCGGCACGCCCCACTCGACGTCATGGTAGCGGATATAGAGCGGATTTGTTCCGGCCCAAGGGCATCGGGAAATTGCGGTGTGTTCCATGGAAGCTTCTTTCGATCGGCAGGGCCGCCGCCGATGGGGCACAACCACATGCCCCAACGGCCTCGATCTCCGACGTAAACCAGATACCGGGCAAATATCCGATTTTCAACCCAAAAGCAAGGAAAGGAAACCTTGCGCGGGCCTTGACAGATCGCTGAACCGGCGATACGTTTTGAAAAAATCCAAACGAGTGATTCTTTCGGGGTGGCGGTAGCGGCCTGAGATCATACCCGCAGAACCTGATCTGGGTAATGCCAGCGCAGGGAAAAGAAAATCAGGTATTCACCGGCGGCCGCCTTCCAAGAGGGACGGCCGCCTTGTTTTCAGGGCGGCGCACTAAACCCTTCAGGCCGCCGGGAGGCCTGAAGGCTGGGAAGCTGGGATGCTGGAAGGCTGGAACGCTCCGAAGCTGGTAAGCAGGAACCAAAAAAAAGAGAAATGGATGTCAAATGCTGAAGTGTCGATTCGGCTGAGCGTTGGAAAGAGGGGTGGGTGCTTATTTTTTTAAGCCTCCTGGCTTTCCAGCTTCCCAGCCTCCCAGCGAGTAGTGCAGGTTTTCGAAAAGTTTCATTCAAATGGAGAGAAAAGCGATGACTGATTTTGCCCAAAACGCCGCCAGAAATCTGGCACGGGTAAGAGAGAAAAAGCCGCTTGTTCACAACATCACCAATTATGTGGTCATGAACGTCACTGCAAACGCCCTGCTGGCTATGGGTGCCTCTCCGGTCATGGCCCACGCGGCCGGCGAGGTGGAGGAGATGGTCGCCATCGCAGGAGCGCTGGTGCTCAACATCGGCACCCTGGACGATCATTGGATGGCCGCCATGGTCCGGGCCGCCGGTAAGGCCGGATCCCTGAAAAAGCCGATCGTTTTTGATCCGGTGGGCGCCGGAGCCACCACCCTTCGGACGGAGGCCGCCCGGAGGCTCATCGCCGAGGCGACGCCATCGGTGATCCGAGGCAATCCTTCGGAGGTGCTTGCCCTGGGCAAAGGGGCCGCCGGCACCAAGGGAGTGGACGCGGTCCACTCTGTTTCCGATGCGAAAGAGGCGGCCTGCGCCATTGCCGGCCACCTTGGCACCGTGCTGGCCATCACCGGCCCCGAAGATCTGGTCACCGACGGGAAGCGGACGATCTGGGTGCAAAACGGCCACCCGATGATGGGCATGGTCACCGGCACCGGGTGCACGGCAACCGCCCTGGTGGGCGCCTTCCTGGCCGTAGACGACGATCCGCTCAGTGCCGCGGTAACCGCCCTGGCCTTTTACGGGCTGGCCGGCGAGGTGGCTTCGGCCGGCGCCGCCGCCCCGGGAAGCTATGCCGTTTCCCTGATCGACGCCCTGTTCACCATCGATCCGGAAAGGCTTTGGGCCGGGGTCCGCATCAAAGAGGATCGATGAAACCGGAACCCGTCGACTATGGGCTTTACCTGGTTACCGATCGGGGCCTTTCCAGGGGACGTTCCACGATAGAAGTGGTGGCTGCCGCGGTTCGGGGCGGAGTCACCGTGGTCCAGTTTCGGGAAAAGGAGGCCGAAACCCGGGACTTTGTCAAAGAGGCGCTGGCGGTCCGTCGCTTGCTCGAGGACCGGGGAATTCCGATGATCGTCAACGACCGCATCGATGTGGCCCTGGCCGTATCCGCCGACGGGGTTCACCTCGGCCAAAAGGACATGCCCATCGCCATGGCCCGGAAAATACTGGGGCCGGATAAGATCATCGGGATTTCTGCAGAATCCGTGGCCGATGCCGTGGCGGCGGAAATGGCCGGGGCAGACTACCTCGGGGTCAGCCCCGTCTATGCCACACCGACCAAGACCGACACGGCCGCGGCACTTGGCCTGGAAGGCCTTCGGCAGATCCGGGAAGCGGTCGATCTTCCCCTGGTCGGCATCGGCGGCCTGAATGCCCGAAACGCCGCAGAGGCGATCCGGCACGGGGCGGACGGCGTGGCTGTGGTGTCTGCCATCGTTTCGGCCGATGATCCGGAAAAGGCCGCCCGGGAACTTTCCAGGATCGTGGCGGAAGCCAAATGCTCGATGGCATAACTGCGGTGAATCGATTCGCAAAAGCGAATGCATCTGCAGCGAGGGCGTTGTGGGCCTGAAAGAAATCGGAGAATTCGGGTTTATCCGGCGGATCCAGACCGGCTGCCTGGTCCGGCCCGAAGGGGTGGTCAAGGCGATCGGCGACGATGCGGCCGTCTTCCAGCCTGAACCGGACCGGCTCGGCCTGATCACCGCCGACCTTTTGGTGGAGCGGATCCATTTTTTGCGGGACCGAATCTCAGGAGAGGAGCTGGGCCACAAGTCCCTGGCCGTCAACCTGAGCGACATTGCCGCCATGGGAGGAACGGCCCGAGAGGCGATCGTGAGCCTGGCGATTCCCGAGGACTGCCCGCTGGCCTATCTGGACGGGTTCTACGAAGGGATGAAGAAGCTGGCTGGAAAGTACCGGGTCAACATTCTCGGAGGGGATACCACCAGGTCCAGCGCCGATTTGACGATCAACGTCACCGTGATCGGGTCGGTCCGCGAAGCGCAGCTGCTGCTTCGAAGCGGTGCCCGCATCGGCGACATCGTATGTGCCACCGGCCAGTTGGGCGACAGCCGGGCCGGGCTGCAGCTTTTGATCGACGGCGCCGGTGACAGTGAAGAACCATGGGCGATGCTGCGGCGGGCCCATGTGCGCCCCGAGCCGCATCTGTCAGAAGGCCGTCTGCTTGCTGCTGCCGGCGGCGTTACCGCGGCAATCGACGTGAGCGACGGGCTCAGCAGCGACATCGGACACATCGCCGAAGAAAGCGGTGTCGGTGTCCGGCTGCTTGCCGAAAAAATCCCGGTTTCCGACGCGCTGAAAAAGTTCTGCACGAGATTTGACCGCGGCGATCCCGTAGCCTGGGCTCTGACCGGCGGGGAAGACTACTGCCTGCTGTGCACCGTTGCCCCGGATGCGGCAGAAAAGGTCTGCACTGCATTTGCCGAGGCCTTCGGCCGCCCGCTTTACCGGATCGGCCAAATCGTCGAGCCGGGAACCTTCGAGGTTGTCGATACAGACGGGCGGGCAACGCCCCTGGAAAAGACGGGGTGGAACCACTTTCGTTAACCAATTGACCCATTGACAGGCATGACCGGCCGCCGATGGCCGCTGAGGGAAGGAAAGACACTGTGAGCAATTCAAAGTCGCATCCGAAACAATACCGCACCGTGCTGTCCATCGCCGGTTCGGACAGTGGCGGGGGGGCCGGGATCCAGGCCGATATCAAGACGATTTCGGCGCTGGGCGGGTTTGCCATGACCGCGGTCACGGCGCTGACCGCCCAGAACACCCGGGGCGTGACCAGGATTCACCCGGTTCCTGCGGAATTTGCTGCAGCCCAGATCGACGCGGTGCTATCGGACATCGGCGCCGATGCGGTCAAGATCGGGATGCTCTACTCGGTCGAGCTGATCGCGGTGGTGGTTCGCGAGCTCACGCGCCACAAGGCTGCAAACATCGTGGTCGACCCGGTGATGGTGGCCCAGAGCGGGGACCGCCTTTTGCAGGATGAGGCTGTAGAAGCGCTCACCGCCGAGCTGTTTCCCCTGGCGACGGTGGTGACGCCGAACCTTCCCGAGGCCGAAGTCCTGCTCGGTCGCTCCATTTGCGGGCCGCAGGAGATGGAGGCCGCGGCCCGGTCCCTGGCCGGGTTCGGAAGCAGGAGCGTCCTGATCAAAGGCGGGCACGGCGCATCGGAGCGCAGTGACGATCTGCTCTTTCTGGCCGAAGAGGGGAGAATGCGGTGGTTCGAAGGCCGGCGGATCGAAACGCAAAACACCCACGGCACCGGATGCACGCTGTCATCGGCGATTGCCGCGCGTTTGGCGGCAGGAGAGGGGATCGAAGCCGCCGTTTCAAAGGCCAAGGCCTATCTCACCGAGGCGATCCGGGCCGGCGCCGAATACCGCATCGGCCGCGGCCACGGTCCGGTGCACCATTTTTACCGGTTCTGGCGGTAGACTGGATCCTCGATGCTAGATCCTGGGGCCGTGCGGAATAACAGGGTCCCACCGCATGAATAAGCGGTCATTTCACCGTCTATCCGACAAATCTTCTCCCCAAATTTAATCAATCCCCTTATTGAACATCGGATCGATCTCGACTCTTCAAGTCGGATCAATCCTCAAAGTTGATATTGATCAACAGCATATTCTATGGATGTATCCGGCCCGACATCCCCGGCGCACAATGAGTCGGCCATCGTGCGGTTTTCCTGAGAGCAGCGGGGCTCATATAGCTATGGGCGGGGAAGAAGGACTCCTTCGGGCATCACGGAATGGAAAAAGGGGCATCTTCGGCACTCGGCCATTTTTTCCGGCCAGTTTGCCGCTGTTTTTCCGCGGCAAACGGTACCGTTGATGAACCAGCAGCGGCGGCCCTGATGAAATTCGAAGGCCGGGCACTGCCGCTTCATGGCTCCGGTGCATTTGCGGGTCTGCCAACAGTATTTTTCGCTGCTTTGCGGTGCGGCGGCGGCCAGCAAAAAGAGCATCTGCCGCTCTGTGTGGGGGGGGATGTTTCGCCATCCCTGCTCGAAGCTTTGCACCGCCTTGACGGACGCACCCAACAGCGCGGCAAGCTGCCGTTGCGTCTTTTTCAGATAGACTCGAATTCTGGAAAACTCTTCCGGATTCATATGCTCGGTTTTGTTACCACAATGTGTGATAAAATCAATTCTTTTCGCGGAAAGAAGACACGAATCGATCCACGGGACTTTAAAAAAAAAATGAACCTCCCTCTGCAGCCCCGCCAAAGCGAGATTCCCGCTTCGCTCAAGCAAGCGGCAGGGGATCAAAGCGGGATCTGATTTTATCCCCCTCACCCTGACCCATGGTCGCCTTCGGTGCCGCCAAAGGCGGGTAAACCGCTCACCAGGGTAGAGGGAATCATTCGGTATTCCTGTTGCAAGCAACAGGAATTCATTGGGTTGAAAAAATCTATTGACATGCCACAAAGTGGTATGTTAGGCAGAAATCGAGTGGCACCAGCCTCTCTCCCTCCTTTCTCCATGACCGTATGGGGGGCTTCGAAAGAAGCTCCCCATACACTTTCAGGAGTGATGCAGCTCCGGTTCGGTTTCCCGGTGCAGGCAGCGCTTGCAGATGCCGTCCACCCGGATTTCTACGGTCTCGATCCTGCCGGGGTGGTTCTTTTGCAGCGCCTGAAGGTCGACGGGAAGGCTTTCGGGACGGAGGCATTCCAGGCTGCCGCACCGGCGGCAGTAAAAATGGGGATGGGGCCTGTGGTTTTCGTTCGGGGCAAGGCCGAAGTGAAACGAGCGATCGCCGCTGCTCATTTTTTCGATCAGGCCACGTTCGACGAGAAGATCCAGAATACGGTAGACGGTCACGCGGTTGATCTCTCCGGTCTTCCGAAGGGCATCGTGGATCTCCTGGACCCTGAGGGGATTGCCGCTGTTTCCGACGAGTTGGAAAACCTTCAGCCGGTTTGCCGTGGGACTGAGGCCTGACGCCTGGAGCATTTCCGTGTAGTTGCAGTTTCGGCACATGATCTTCGCCTCAGGGGGTCTCCCGCTATGGGGGAGGAGATCCCGCGTTTGCCGTTCGCTGGTTCTTTTTCCGGCGGGTTGCCGCGCGGATCTTTTCGATCAGCATCGAAGCAAAGAAGCCGACGCCGGCCACCATGATTATGGCTGCCCCGGAGGTCAGGTTTGCGCTGTAGGCCAGCCACAGGCCGCAGTAGGTGAAGACGGCGCTCAAGAGCCCCGCGATCGCCATCATCGAAACCAGAGAGCCCGAGTATTTTTCGGCGATAAAGGGGGGGATGGTCAGCAGTGCGATGACCAAAATCAGTCCCACGACCCGGATGGTGATGACCACCGAAACCGCGACCATTGCAATCATCAGAAAGTATAGAAGTCCTACAGGGACGCCCCGGAGTCTGGCAAACTCCTCATCATAGGACATCGCCAGAAACCCCTTGTAGTAAAAAAGCAAAATGACCAGGATGACGACGCTGGCGACGAACATCTGAAACAGGTCGGCACCGGGCACCGCCAGAATGCTTCCGAAGAGGTAGCTCATCAGGTCGACGTTGTATCCCGGTGTCAGGTCGATCAGAATGATTCCGCTGGCCATGCCCACCGCCCAGATCACGCCGATGACGGTGTCGGCCCGGTGCCGGAGCCGCAGGGTGACCATTGCCATGACCAGGGCGGCGACAAGGGCGAAACCGACGGTTCCCGTCAGATAGGGCCACCCCATGAAAAAAGAAAGCCCGATCCCGCCGTAGGCGGCATGAGCGATGCCGCCGGCAAGAAATACGATGCGGTTGACCACCACCAAGGTGCCGATGACCCCGCAGATAATGCTGGCCATCAGCCCGGCCAAAAGGGCGTTTCGCATGAATTCAAACTGCAGTGCTTCGAGCATGAATAAACCCGCTTCGCGTATTTATAAGGAGCGGCTGCGCCGCTCAATTACAAGATCATAATAGGGCACGGTTCATAATACCAAAACGGTACAGGGTGCCACCGAAATTCTGAATGGAAAGGTTTTCTGCTGATTTTTCGGCTTTTTTCAGGCGGCGAAGCCGCCTCTTATAAAATCGCGCAGCGATTTTATTAATGTGTTTTCAGCACCCGGTGCGGGACGCCGTGGGCCACGATCTCCACCGGGCATTCGTACATGTCGAGCATCTCGTCGGTGATTTCCGCCGCTCCGTGGTAGTGCACGTCCCGGTTCACGCAGGCGACCGATTCCACGTGCTGATGAAGGGCCATCATGTCGTGGCTGACCATGACGATGGTGACCGATTCATTGAGCGCCTTGAGAAGATCGTAAAATTCGGCCTGCCCCCGGGTGTCGATGCTGGAGATCGGTTCATCCAGGATCAGCACCTCGGGCGATGAGACCATGGCCCGGGCGATCAGCACCCGCTGGCGCTGTCCGCCGGAAAGCTCTCCGATTCTTCGGCTGCAAAAAGCGCCCATCTGAACCTGTTCCAATGCCTGGTGCGCCTTGAAGCGGTCTTCCTTGGAATAGCGTCCCCACCCCTTTTTCTTCCAGAGGCGGCCCATGAGCACGACATCGAGCGCCGTGATGGGAAACTCCTTGTTGATGTGGACATCCTGGGGAACGTACCCGATGCGGGGTGCGGCCTTTTTCGGCGGAAGGCCCAGCACCCTGGCCTCTCCCCGATCCGGTTCCAGCAGCCCCAGCATGATTTTCAGCAGGGTCGTCTTTCCCCCGCCGTTGGGGCCGATCATGGCCATGAATTCTCCTGCAGCCACCTGCAAAGAGACATCCTTTAAAACCACCTGGCCGTTGTAGGAAAACCACACGCGCCGAATGTCGATGGCCGGAGCCGTGGCACGATCGCTCATCTGGAAATTTCCTTGCGGCTCCCCGCGACGAGGTGCTTTGTGTCTATCATGGATGTTCCTTATTCCATCGCATCCCGAAACGTCCGGGCCTGCATGCGAAGGTTGGCGTCCCAGTCCGGGGCCAGCGGATCGGCGAATACCACCCTGCCGCCGATTTCCCGGGCGATGACTTCAGCTTGTTGTGTCGAAAATTGCGGCTGAACGAAAACGACCCGGGTATCGGTTTGACGGGCATGTTCGATCAGTTCCCTGATCTGCATCGGCTTGGGCGCTTTTCCCTCGATCTCGATCGGCACCTGGGTCAGTCCGTAGGCTTGGGCGAAATACCCCCAGGACGGGTGAAACACCATGAAGCGATCGTTGCGCCCCTTGCGGGAAAACATTTTCATCAGCTCCGCGTCGAGTTCAACCAGTGTTTGGACAAATGCCCGATAATTTTCCGCATAAATGTCCAGGTGGGGGGGATCGATTTCCACCAGGGCCGCAAAAATGTTCCGGGCCTGGATCATGACCAGAGGCGGAGAGTTCCAGATATGCGGGTCCGGTATGCCGTTGACATGAGGGGCGGCGTTTTCGCGGTGGGAACCGTTTTCATGGTGGTGGGCGGCCATGGGGATCTTTTCGATCCCCCGGTCGGTATGAACCACCTTCATGGCCGGATTGGCGGCGGCGATTTTGTGCAGCCAGGTCCTTTCAAACGGAACACCGATGGCAAAATAGGCGGCGGCTTCGGTGAGTTCGACCATCTGGCGGGGCTTGGGTTCATAAGTTGCCGGGTTGGCGCCGGGTTCGACCATGACCCGGACTTCGACGCGGTCTTTGGCAATCTGTTCGATAAAGTAACGCTGTGGCAAAATACTGGCAAAGACCGTCATCTTCGCCTCGGCCGGAGCCCCGCCCGACGCCCCCAACACCAGAAACAAAAGCACTGCTGTATGCCGATAGATTTTTTTCACTTTCCGCGCCGCTCCATGGGCAACACCGCCCTACTCTGATCCATGGTGAACGATCTCAGGCTGGCCCGTCCCTTTTCGGTCACAGTCTGGTTCCGCGAAAACCATAGTGCAGATTCCGGGCGAGTGCAACTCATTTGCATGGTCCGGCAGGCCCATGGAAAGTGACAGATTCGCCAAGACAACTTGTCCCAGAATTGAATCCAGTTTCACAATCCTGGTTTTCAGGAACAGGTCAGAGGCAATTGGCTATGCCTTTCAGCCCGAAGCGAAAAAATTCGAAGCACGAAATATTCGAATTTCGGATTCAGGACAACTACAGGGATTCATGCCCTCCGGGTTTAACCCAAAGCCGGGTCCTCCGGGCCCGGATCTTTGCACCCCAATCGTGTCCCGGTGAGTTGACAACTTGCCGGTGACTGGTTTCTTTTTCATTGAAGCCATGGTTCCGGGATTTTGATGCAAAACCGCTTTACATCAAATAAAGTATAATTATTTTTAATCTCAGCAGATAATAAGTAATGCAGCGGGAGCTCAATTATGGATAACCGCTTTGTCATAGAGCGCTTGGCAAAATAACGTTTCGAGAGGAGACGTTTTTCGGCCTCCCGTTGGATTGCCAATCACAAGGAAAGGTGATTTATGAAGGATCGAATCAATATGTTCGGCGATGCCGGCGAGAGCGAACCGGACGCCGGTTACGAAAATCTTCCCGAGGAGCTTCCGATTCTGCCGCTGCGAAATACGGTGGCTTTTCCGGGGACCGTGCTTCCCCTGGCCGTGGGCATCGACCGGTCGGTCAAACTGGTTCAGGAAGCCTTCGAGGGTGACCGGCTGGTCGGCCTGGTGGCCATGCGTGATCCGAAAATCAAGGAGCCGGAGCCGGGTCAGACCTATGAGGTGGGAACCATCGCCCGTCTCGATCACGTGTCCGGCAATGCGGAAAAAGGACTGCAGGTGATCGTGCGCTGTCTTGCGCGCTTCCGCATCGAGTACTGGGTCGGCGACACGCCCTATTTAAAAGCGAAAGTCATTTCCGCTCCGGAAGAAAAGGACGAGGATCTGGAGACAGACGCCTTGTTTAGAAGCCTCCGGAATCTTGCCCAGGAGGTGGTCGGTCTGTCGCCCAATTTTCCCAAGGAAGCCGGAGAATTTCTCGCCCAGATCAAGGACCCGGCCTACCTGGTTCACCTGGTGGCAACCAACGCGGGAATGGAGATCGAGCAGGCCCAGCGGCTGTTGGAGGAAAATGCGGTCAAGGAAAAGATCCGCCTGCTCATCGAGCATTTGTCCCGGGAAAAGGAGGTCCTCAGTCTCGGCCGCAAGATCCAGTCCGAAGCCAAGGAAAAAATGGGCGAGGCCCAGCGGGAGTATTATCTGCGACAGCAGCTCAAGGCAATTCAAAAGGAGCTGGGCGAATCCGAAGAAAATGAATCAGAAGCCGACGGCTACCGAGAGCGGATCGAGGAGGCAGACCTGCCCCCGGAGGCCAAAAAAGAGGCCGAGCGGGAGTTGAAGCGGCTGGCGGCGATGTCTCCCCAATCGGCCGAGTATTCGGTGATCAAGACCTACCTGGATTGGCTCCTGGAGCTTCCCTGGCATGAGACCAGTGAAGACCGGACCGATATCGACCATGCACGGCAGGTGCTGGACCGGGATCATTACGGGCTCGATGAGATCAAGGAACGGATCGTGGAATATCTTGCGGTGCGGAAACTGGCCAGGGAGCGTGGGCTCTCCGAACCCGACAAGGATCGGCCGGATCAGCCGCTTGGAGCGATTCTCTGCTTTGCCGGACCGCCGGGGGTCGGAAAGACCAGCCTCGGGCAGAGCATCGCCCGGGCGCTGGACCGCAAATTCACGCGGATGAGCCTGGGCGGGATGCGGGACGAGGCCGAGATCCGCGGCCACCGCCGGACCTATATCGGCGCTATGCCGGGGCGGATCATTCAGGCCGTCAAGCGGGCCGGAACCCGGAATCCGGTGTTCATGCTCGACGAGGTCGACAAGATCGGAAACGACTGGCGAGGCGATCCGAGCAGCGCCCTGCTTGAAGTGCTCGATCCGGCCCAGAACCACGCGTTTCGGGACCATTACCTGGACGTCGACTTCGATCTGAGCGAAGTGATCTTCATCACCACGGCCAACCAGCTGGAGACCATTCCGCCGGCCCTGGCCGACCGGATGGAGATTCTTCAGCTCGATGGGTACACCGAGTACGAGAAGGTCAAGATCGCCCAGCGCCACCTGGTGCCCCGGCAGGTCCGCTGGCACGGGCTGCGCGATGAGGAGATCAGCTTCACGGAAGATGCCCTGCGAAAGATCGTACGGGACTACACCCGGGAAGCCGGCGTTAGAAATCTCGAACGGCAGATCGGTTCCGTTTGCCGCAAGTGCGCCGTGAAGGTAACCGAAGAACAATGGTCCCATGTGCTGGTCACGCCTGAAATGGTGCGGGAGTTTTTGAAAAAGGAGCGGTTCGAGGCCGAAGACTCCGAGAACATCGAAATTCCCGGCATCGCCACCGGCCTTGCAGTGACCGCCTTCGGCGGAGACATTCTCTTTGTCGAGGCCACGCGAATGAAGGGCAAGGGGAAGCTGACCCTGACCGGCCACCTGGGAGACGTCATGCGCGAAAGCGCCCAGATCGCCCACAGCTACGTTCGCTCCAAGGCGGACAGCCTTGCGGTCGCCGCCGAGGATTTCGCCGCCTATGACGTTCATGTCCACGTGCCGGCCGGGGCCATCCCCAAAGACGGCCCTTCCGCCGGCCTGGCCATGGTGATGGCTATGGCCAGCCTGTACTCCGGCCGTTCACTGCGGGGAGATGTGGGAATGACCGGAGAAGTCACGCTGCGGGGCCGGGTGCTGCCGGTGGGCGGGATCAAGATGAAGATCCTGGCGGCACACCGGGCCGGACTGACCACGGTGATTCTGCCCCAACGCAACGAAAAGGACCTGGAGGAACTGCCCGACGAGGTGCGAAATACGATGCTCTTCGTACCGGTCGACCGCATCGAAGAAGCGATGGAGACCGCTTTCGTGCCGGAAGGCGATGAATCTCGGGAACAAAAAGAGACCGTCATTCAATAGCCGAACCGAAGAAGCCGGCCCGGGAACATCCCCGGGCCGGCCTAAACCGCCCGCGGGAAAACGGAATTTTTAGAAGCCCGGACGAAAAGTTACCACAGATCATTTCCAGGGCAATTCATCTTCATCCCCCAGCCACCTTGAGGTGACGGCTATTACCGCTATTTCCAAATGCCCCTTTTAGCGTTCTTGCCTGTCATTCCAAGGTGGGTCCTCCAAAGCTGTCATTCCGAGGAGCTTGCGACGAGGAATCTGTCCCCGCACCACCCTTTCAAAGCCCGTAAGATTCCTCCCCCGCCTATGGAAGATTCGAAATGACGGATTGAACAGGCGGGTTCGGAATGGCAGAGTTGTTTTTCAGGTCTGTTCACGAAGGCATCATAAATGGCAAAAAGAGGTTTTTGAGTTCACCCCGTCCAGTTCTCCCTGCATGGTTTGCAGGACCTTCGATTCGACTGCCCCTGTTTTTCAAGTTTTTTAGGCGGATACGGAAAACACGCCCCGTGTTGGCCTTGATCATTTGTGTAATCTATGAAAAACAGGATATATTCTGTCGCCGACGTTCGGCTTGATGATTCCCTGTTGCTTGCGGCAGGGATACCCCATGGAATCACAACAGGGTGTGCTTCTCGGAATGGCAGAAGCGGAAAGATCCTTGGAATGGTGGCAGGGTAGAACTTTCGGATGATGGGATGTCCCCTGCCGGGGTTTTATGGTTCGCATTGTTGCTTGTGGTAAACTTCCACATTTTTGAGAACGATCATGGGTAAAATCGTCGATCTGGAATCGTATCGGATCCAGGCGGTGGAAAAGCGCGCCTTTCAGCCTTGGGAGAAGCGCTTTTCCAAGAGCTTCGGACGCGGGGTGCGTCTTTGTGATCTTTCCGACGATACCTTGATGAAGCTGGCTCAGCCCGGCGAAGGAAGTGCCGGGGCCTACTATGACTTGATCATGGCGGTTTTCGACCTGGGAGAGGAAAGAAATTTTTCTTCCCTGGAAAAGGACGAGCAGCTCCGGGTGGTCGACATTCATCTGTTTTTGGCGGATCAGATTCGTTTTGAGATGATGCGGCGGCTGGGATGGGTGGCGGCTTTTTCTGTCGGCGATTGTCCGCTGGTAACGCTGATCACCGATTTTGAGGAGATCCGGGAGCGCTGTCGGATGCATCCGCCCACCCTGGCGCGCAGCCGTCCGGACTACGATCAATACAAGGCCCTGACGCCGCGGGAGCGGGAGGGCTTTATTCGACGGCTTCTGCCAAGCGCCCTGGAGGCGTTTCGCCTGCATCTGGGCACTGACGGCGCCTGATCGAGGCGCAAGCGCGCTTCAATCAAAATCATGAGAGCTTCCTATTTCTTTTTCCGACCATATCCATATAGACTGTTATTCATATCAAAAATTCAAAGATGCGGTGCAACGCATTTTTTGCGATAGGCTATAGCAATAAGGGCTTTAAAGATCCGGCTCTGCCGGTGTTCCGGGTGCAACTCCACCCCTTGATGCCTTGATGATCAGAAGCGGAATGAAGATTATGGGAAAAACCATTCTCGTCGTCGACGACAACCCCGTCCTCCTCACCCAGATGACCTGGATGCTCGAAGCCGAGGGTCACAAGGTGGCCACGGCCAAAGACGGCTTTTCCGCTTTGAACATGTTGGCCTCCCTGACCCCGGACGTGGTTTTCGTGGATCTGATCATGCCGAACATCGGCGGAGACAATCTCTGCCGGCTGGTCCGGAAGATGCCCCACCTGAGGGATTGCTTTCTCGTGGTGGTCTCGGCGGCCGTGGTGGAGCAGGAGTTCGATTACCGGGGGGTCGGGGCGGACGCCTGTATCGCCAAGGGGCCTTTCGATTTGATGAAGGGCCAGATCCTGGAGATGATCCGGGAATCCGATCCGCACCGGACGCCCAAATCGGAGCGTGAAATCCGCGGTATCGAGACGGTGGCGGCCCGGCGCATCACCCAGGAGCTTATCTTTAAGAGCCACCACCTGGAGGCCGTGCTCGAGTCGATCCCGGAAGGCGTTGTCGAGCTCTTGGAAGGAAAGTTGGTTTACGCCAATTCGATTGCCGCCCGTCTTTTTCACACGGAGCCCGATACGCTGCTGGGAAGAGAATTTGCGGCGCTCTTTCCGCGCCGGCTGCAGCCTCGAATCACCTCCTTGCTCGAGACGATGCCTGGAGAATTGTCCCGCCTCGGAGAAGGCAAGCCGCTTACACTCTATGATCGGGAGGTCACTTTCCAATGCCTGTCCATGGAGGATGTCGACACCAAGCTGTTGATCATCACCGACGTCACCAAATACAAGACCGTGGAACGGGCCATGAAAGAGGCCATGGAATACAACGAGAATATTTTACACACCATGGCCGACTCCCTTGTCGTCCTTAAGCCGGATCTGAGCATCAGCTACGTCAACCGCGCGACCTGCGATATGCTCGACTTTTCCCCCCACGAGCTTTTCGGCAAACAGATCGATCAACTCTTTTTCGAAGCCGTCTCCTTTGAAGAAGAGCTGTTCGAGCCGGTGATTCAAAACGGTATCGTTACAGAGCCGTCCCTGGCCTACCGAAGCAAGGCCGGCAAGCGCATCCCGGTAAGCTTCCTGGCATCGGCCATGTACAACAACCAGACACCGAAGCGAAATCTTCTCGGCATCATCTGCATCGCACATGACCTGAGAAAGGTCGAGCAGCTCCAGCAGCAGCTCTATCAAGCCGAGAAAATTGCCTCCTTCGGCGTGCTGGCCGCCGGAGTGGCCCACGAGATCAAAAATCCGCTGGCGATCATTCTTCAGGGGCTGGAAACACTAAACTCCGGGCTGAAAAGCGATTCCGGCCGGGCCATGGCTCCGGACATCATCGCTCGAATTCAGAAAGCGGCCCTGCGGGCCAACAAGATCGTGGAGGGCCTTGTCGATTTTTCCCGCCAGAGTCCGCCCGAATTCGTGGAGGCCGATCTTCTGGATGTTTTGCGCGAGAGCCTTACCCTGGTCGAACATCATCTCAAGTCCAGCCGCGTCTCTGTGGAGGAGCGGGCGGCCGACGTCAGCCACCGCTTGTCCATGGACGTCAACCAGATCAAGCAGGTGTTTATCAACATCATGGTCAATGCCGCCGAGGCCATGACAGGCGGCGGCAAGCTGACCATCGAAACCGGGAACGGCCGGAACCCTGACGGAAAGCGGTTCGTTCAGGTGGTGTTCGCCGACAACGGACCGGGCATTGCCCCGGAGCTGCTCAATAAGATTTTCGAACCTTTTTTCACGACCAAGACCAAATCGTTGAACACGGGGCTGGGGCTTTCGGTCAGCCAGGGAATCGTCGAGCGCCACCGCGGTGACCTTCGGTTTGAAAGCGAATCCGGCAAAGGAACCCGGGTCATCCTTACGCTGCCTGTCGAATAAGGAGAAGATTGCCAGTTATGATTCGGAAAAAAAAGATATTGATCATCGACGACGAAGAGGATTTTTCCCACTTTCTTAAGATAAACCTGGAAAACACCGGACGTTTCAAGGTGTTCACGGCTGTCGACGGACAGACCGGCGTAAAAATCACCCAGCGGAAAAAGCCGGATGTGGTGCTGCTGGATATCATGATGCCGGGTATGGACGGATTTGAAGTGCTGGAAAAGATCAAAGGCAACGTAAAGACTTACGAAATCCCCGTCATCATGCTTACGGCTCTGGACAACGAGGGGTACCGAGCCGAAGCAAGGGGCTCTTTTGCCGGAGAGTACCTGGTCAAGCCGATGCCCCTGGACAAGCTGATTTCCACCATCGACCGGGTATCGATTTACGGGCAATAGCGGCGCAATAAAGCTGCTAAGCTATTGAGCTACTGAGCCTGAAAAAGCAAAGACAAAAGAAAGAAGCCACCGTGCCACCTTTTTCCGAAGCGGACAACCATTGGTCATTGCCCTGCCGCCCGATTTTCAAGCCTCCCGTTCGGTTTGCTCTTTTTTTATCTTAACAGCTCAGCAGCTTAACAGCTCAGCAGCTGCATTTACGGTTTGAACACCTTCATCCCTTCTTTGGTGTCCTGAACGACATAGCCCTTTTCCTCGATGGCATCCCGCAGCCGGTCGGATTCGGTCCAGTTTTTTGCTTCCCTTGCCGCTTTTCGCTGTCCGGCCAGGGTTTGGATCTCTTCAGGCAGCTTGCCGGGCTCGCCGATCCGGTTCAGGTCGAGGCCCAGCACCCGGTCGAAATCAAGCACCGTCGCGAGTCTGTCGGACGGACTCAGGTCCGACTTGAGCATCTCTTGGACCGCTGCCAAGGCCCGCGGCATATTCAGGTCGTCGTTGATCCGGGCGGTAAATCGGGTGCGGAAGTCCGGGTCGATCCGGCCGGCGCCCTCGGCATGGTCCATGAGCTGCCGAACTTGGTTTCGCAGGTGCTGCAGGCCGTTATGGGCCGCCTCCACGGCTTCTTCACTGTACTCCATGGGCTTTCGGTAGTGGGTCTGAAACGCGGCAAACCGGTAGACCAGCGGTTCGATGCCCCGGTCGGTGAAGGTGGCGTCCAGGGTCAGAAAGTTGCCCTCGCTTTTTGCCATTTTCTTGCCGCCGGCGATGATCAAGAAAGCCCCGTGCATCCAGTAGTTGAAAAATGGTTTTCCGGTGGCCGCCTCGGACTGGGCGATTTCGTTGGTATGATGAACATCGATGTGGTCGGTGCCCCCGCAGTGAATGTCGAGCTGGTCGCCCAAAAATTTCATGCTCATGGCCGAGCATTCCACATGCCACCCCGGAAAACCGACGCCCCAGGGCGAATCCCATTCCATCTGCCGCCTCACCCCTTCCGGGGAGAACTTCCACAGGGCAAAATCGGTGGCATTTCGCTTTTCCGGGTTTTTTTCCACCCGGGCCCCTTCCTGGAGCTCGTCCAGGTTCTGGTGGGACAGCTTCGTATAGCCGGCAAAGCGGGAAGTGTCGAAATAGATCCCGTCCGAGGTGCGATAGGTGTACCCTTTTTTTTCCAACGTTCGGATCAGTTCGATCTGCTCGGAAATGGCGTCCGTGGCCCGGCACCAGACCGTCGGCGCCAGCAGATTGAGCTTTTGCATGTCCGATTCAAAGGCCCGGGTATAGAAGGCGGCGATTTCCCAGGCGGATTTTCCTTCCCGCCGCGCGCCGGCCTCCAACTTGTCCTCCCCCATGTCGCGGTCGCCGGTCAGATGGCCCACATCGGTGATGTTCATCACATGGCGGACTTCATAGCCGTTGTACATCAGCACCCGTTTAAGGACATCCTCGAAGATGTAGGTGCGCAGATTGCCGATGTGGGCATAGTTGTAGACCGTCGGACCGCAGGTGTAAATGCCGGCCTTTCCTTCATAGATGGGTGTGAATATCTCTTTTTTCCGGGCCAGGGTGTTGAACAGATAAATGGTCATCGATGGCATCCCGCTGCAGAGGGCTTCCGGCAAAAAAAGCCGCCGGATGGTTTCCTTTGTGGTGACAGCTATAGGCTTTCTGCGGCGGCTTTGTCAAAAACAAACGGCCGATCATCCCGCCTCTTTTTCCATTTCCGGGCGGTAGCGACCGTAGCGGGCGGCGCCGTTTAATTTGGCCCGCTTGAAAAAGGCCTGCTGGGCTGCCGGCACGTTTTCTTTTTTGCCGCCCCATGCCGCCAGCGCATGCTCCTGAAGCGCCCGCCCGTAAGAGAAGCTCAGCTGCCAGGGGTGTTCCTGGTCCATCGCGTTCATGGCGTTAAGGTGGGCGGTGGCCAGTTCACTGCTCTGGCCGCCGGAAAGAAAAACGATGCCCGGCACGGCGGCCGGCACCACCTGCCGGAAGGTGCGAACCGTGGCTTGAGCGACCTCCTCCACGGAAGCCTGCTGCGGGCAGTCCATAGCGGACAGCACCATGTTCGGCTTGAGCAGCATCCCTTCCAAGGCGACGCAGTGATCGAACAACGCGGAAAATACATGCTTCAAGGCGGCGGCGGTGACATGCCGGCATCGGTCGATACCGTGGCCGCCGTCCATGAGCACCTCCGGTTCCACGATCGGCACAAGGCCGGCCTCCTGGCAGAGGGCGGCGTAGCGTGCCAGGGCGTGGGAGTTTGCCTTCATGGCAAAGTCGCTCGGGATGCCGTCTCCGATAGTGATCACAGCGCGCCACTTGGCAAAGCGGGCACCCAGCTCATGGTATTCGGCCAGCCGCTCTCGCAGACCGTCGAGACCCTCGGTGATCTTTTCCCCGGAAAATCCGGCCAGTGCCTTGGCCCCCTTGTCCACCTTGATTCCCGGGATGATGCCCCGCTCGGCCAGAAGCGCCGGAAAGGGAATGCCTTCCTGCGACGACTGGCGCAGGGTTTCGTCGAACAGGATCACCCCGCTGATATATTTTTCGACCCCTTCGGTGGAAAACAACAAGCCCCGGTAAGCACGGCGGTTTTCTTCGGTCGATTCCACGCCGATGCCCGAGAGCCGCTTTTTGATGGTGCCGCTGCTTTCGTCCGCAGCCAGAATGCCCTTTCCGTCGGCCACCAGTTTACGGGCGATGCCCGCCAGTTTTTCGATGTCCATGGGTATCTCCTTTCTCCCGAATTCAATCGTTGTCGACAATTTATGTATTAGCATAATACCGCTTCGCTGCAGGGCAACCCCTTTTCGCCCCTTGCCCCGGATCCGGCGCGGCCCGCCTTGACAATCCACCGATGGCGTCGTAAATCCCGAAAAACGCAGACAGAAGCTGGCCTGGACACAAGATTTCCGCCGCGGATTTCGTGGGACAACGCCGAGAGGCGCCGCCCCATGACTGTGACGGCCCGCATCGCCGGGCTCAACCAGGGAAACGAGGAAACATCATGACCGACTGTCCTTTGCCGGAAAATGCGCCGCCTTTCAGGGACCCGTCATTGAAGAATTCTCTGGAAGCCGATGGACTGTACCGCAGCCTTTTTGAAAACAGCCACCTGATCATGTTGATCATCGACCCGGAAACCGGGGCCATTGTCGATGCCAGCCTCGCCGCTTGCCGGTACTACGGATACAAAAGAGATGAACTCCGGCAGATGAATATCATGCAGATCAATACCCTGTCATCGCGGCAGATTCGAGAGAACATGCGCAAAGCCAAGATAGAGGAGCGCAGTTTCTTTCATTTTCAGCACCGCCTCAAGAGCGGGAAAATCAAGGAAGTGGAAGTCTACAGCGGCCCGATCACCATCGGTGGAAAAGACTACCTGTATTCGATCGTTCGTGACATCACCGAGCAGGTCACGGCAAAAAGCGCCCTGGCCGAATCCGAAGAAAAATACCGCCTGTTGGTGGAAAACGCCACCGAAGCGATTTTCGTCGTCCAGGACGGCTGCCTGAAATTTCCGAATCCAAAGACCCTCCAAATTCTCGGCCGCCAGGAAAATGAAATTTCCCATGTTCCCTTTACCGAGTTTATCCATCCAGACGATCGACAAATCTTCGTTGAAATGCACCAGCGGCGGTTGGCCGGCGATGAAACGGTTCCAGAGACCTGTTTTTTCAGGCTTATCGGCAAAAGCGGGGTCGAATATACGGTAGAACTCAACGCCGTCAAAATCACCTGGGAAGGACGGGCGGCCACTCTCAACTTCATCAGGGATATCTCCGAGCAGAAAAAATTGGAGGCCTGCCTGTATCAGGCGCAGAAAATGGAAGCCATCGGCACATTGGCCGGCGGCATCGCCCATGACTTCAATAACCTGCTCATGGGGATCCAGGGCCGTACGTCGCTGATGGCTGCGGCGTTGGACCCGGGGGACCCGAATCTGGAGCATGTGGAAGGCATCGACGGGTACGTGAGGCGGGCGACCAATCTGACGCGACAGCTCCTGGGTTTTGCCCGGCGGGGCAAATACGAGGCCGCCCCGACCAACATGAACGAAATCGTCCAAGAAAGTGTTCGGATGTTCGGGCGGACCAGAAAAGAAGTCCAGATCAGAGAAGCGTATGAAGAGAATCTGTGGACGGCCGATGTCGACCGCAGGCAGATGGAACAGGTCCTGCTCAATCTTTTCGTCAACGCTTGGCAGGCCATGCCCGGAGGGGGGAAGCTTTTTCTGCAGACGGAAAACGAGGTCCTTGATGAACGTGGATCATCCCAATATCAGGTCACACCCGGTCGCTATGTGAAAATTTCGGTGACCGACACCGGCGTGGGCATGGCCGATGAAATCCTGGGCCGAATCTTCGATCCCTTCTTTACCACCAAGGAGATGGGGCGGGGCACCGGCCTGGGGTTGGCCTCGGCCTACGGGATCGTCAAAAACCACAAAGGTTTCATCAATGCTTCCAGCAAAGAAGGCAGGGGCAGCACTTTTTCCGTTTATCTGCCCGCTTCCGAAAGTGAGATGCAGCAAGAAAAAAGGCGGTATTCGAAAACCGTTCCGGGAACCGAAACCGTTCTTTTGGTCGACGATGAACAGATCGTGATCGAGGTGGTCAAACCGATGCTGGAACGGTTGGGCTACCAAGTCCTTTCGGCAGCCAACGGGGCAGAAGGAATCGAGATGTTCCGTCGGAACAAAGGAAAAGTCGATCTGGTGATCCTGGATCTGGTCATGCCCGATATGCCCGGAGGAAAAGTCTTCGATCAGCTCAAAGAAATCGATCCGGGAGTCAAAGTGCTTCTGTCTAGCGGATACAGCCAGGAGGGGCAGGCCGAGCAGATTCTCCGGCGCGGGTGTCGGGGGTTTATTCAAAAGCCGTTCGCGATGGGAAAGCTTTCGGAGAAAATCCACGATCTCGTTCACGCGGGAAAGCTTCCGCAAAAGCAATAGGCGCTGGGGCGATTTTATTGCAGCCGATCTCAAAAATGCTTTACACAGTCCAGAGAGGAATTCAGGGCGGTGAGATGGCTTTTACTATCTTTTCAGGATGCGGGTGATCTTAGGGCGGTAGGCATCGTTTCGGGCGAGGCGGTTGGCCCGGTAGCGGACAAACACCATGGTGGGCAAAAAGAGCAGTAAACTGCCGATGACCGCAGCCGCCGATTCGTCGATTCCCGCCGCCGGGGCAAACCGCTGACCGACCAGGGCGCCTGCGATCATCATCAAAATGGGAAGCACGTAGAGAAGAAAGTTGGCCTTCAGAAAAGAGCTGGTCTCGAAGGTGACCACCACCCGGTCCCCGATGCCGGCGCCCGCCGGGTTGAGGGTTTCGACCTCCACCTCCTCGCCGTCTCCGGCCGCGTTGCAGTGCCCTTTTGCCTCGCAGTGGGCGCAGGCCTCGGAGCGAACCGTTTTTACCCACGCAGCTGTTGGTGTCACCCGGGTGACGATGCCTCGTTCGGTGGCCAATGGATCAGGCGACCTCCTTTTCTTTTTCCGGCGCTTGTTGCTCGGTGTGTTCGTAGCAGATCAGTCCGCACTGGAGGCAGCGATCGGCCTCTGCCCGGGCCATCTGTGGGGTGAATCCCTTTTCGATCTCCCGGCAGCCGGCTTCCCGCGGACTGCAGGTCGGCATGATCTGCCGGGGGGCGGGAGCGACCCGCTCGACCTGGTCGACGTTTTGAATGTGGCTTTTTTCGGTGAGAACCCGCTCCGGGTAGGAAAGCGCGATGCCGTAAAGCAGCTGATGGACGGAGGCCGCGCCGCGTCTTCCGGCGCCAATGGCGCGGATGGCCGCACTGTAGTCGGTCATGACGTCACCGGGGGCAAACAGCCCCTGCTCGTCTTTGTCCGCCGGTTTTTTGTAGGGAGCCAGGGCGGTCCAGGAAACCGGTCCGCCGTCGGCTTCGACTTTCTCCGTTTCCGGAGGCGTCGCCTCTTCAGCGGTTGCGCCTTCGACGGCGTCGATCGCTTCGGAGCGCATGAAAATCAGCTCCGGGAACCGGCCGGAGGCCAGCAGGAGCGTTTCTGCGGGAACGCGCTGCCGGACGTTGGACTCCAGGTCGACGAGTTCCAATTCCTGGAGGCTGCCGTCGCGGCCGGCCAGCCGGCCGATACCGGTGCTGTACCGGACTTCGATCCCTTCCTGGACCAGGGCCCGGGAGTCGATGTCTTCTGTGCCGACGTCGGCATCGAATTCGCGCAGGGCAACGATCACTTTTGACGCTCCCAGCCGGCGGCATTTTCGAGCGGCCTCTATCGCCAGCTTCCCGCCGCCGGCGATGACCGCGGCGGCTCCGACCGCCGGTTCGTTTTCCTGTTTTTCGACCGCCTTTATGAAGTCGATCAGCAGGCCCACCCCGGGTACGGGCTGTTCCTTCCGTCCTCCCCTGGCCAGCCGGCTGTCCCATCCGCCGCCGGCCAGGAAAACCGCATCGGCTCCCTGGGCCAGCAGATCGCTGACAGTCATGTCCCGACCCAGGGCTTTGCCGGTTTCAGCCTTCACCCCCATGGCCAAGATCCCGTCGATGTCCCACTCCAACGTGTCGGCGGGAAGCCGCTCTGCGGCGATGGCGCTTCTAAGCAGGCCGCCCAGCCGGTCGGTGGCCTCGTAGACGGTTGTCTCGTGGCCGAGCCGGGCGGCAAAAAAGGCGGTGGAAAGCCCCTCGACGCCGCCGCCGACCACGGCGATTTTCCTGCCGGTGGCCGGCGCCTTGTAGGGAATGACCCGTTTGCCTCTTTCGCGTTCAGTGTCTGCGGCGTAGCGCTTGAGGAAGTTGATCGCCACCGGCTCGTCGGCGAGCTGGCGGCGGCACTCATTCTCGCAGGGCCGCGGGCAAATCCGTCCGATGACCGTCGGAAACGGATTTCGCTCCTTGATCACCAGAAGCGCCCGGATTTCTTCGCCCCGGCCGATAAGGCGGATGTATTCCCGGATGTCGATCCCGGCGGGGCAGGCCCGCTGGCAGGGGGTGGTGCATTCGTCGGTGGTGTATTCCCTGAGTATCCGGCGGGTCACCGAAGATAGGGTAATGATGTGTTTGGGGCACACCCGTTCGCAGGTGCCGCAGCCGGTGCATTTTACCGCATCGACCACCGGCAGGTTGTCGGGGCCCATGGAAATGGCGTCAAAGGGACAAGCCCGTGCGCAGGTGCCCAGCCCGAGGCAGCCGATGGTGCAGACTTTCATCCCGCCGTGAAGAAGGGCGGCGGCCCTGCAGTCGGTCAGGCCGTCATAGGCATATTTGAGGTCCGCATCCTGGACGCCGTAATAGCAGCCCGGCCGGGCGATGTCTGGCTCCTTGGCTTCCACCGAGACACCCAGGATGGCGGCGATGGCTTCGGCCACTTCAGCCCCTGCGGCGACGCAGGAGTTGGGGGCGGATTTGCCGGCCACGATCGCCTCGGCGTTTGCGCTGCAGCCCGGGTAGCCGCAGCCGCCGCAGTTGGCGCCGGGTAGAACATCGTCGATCTGAAGAATCAGCGGATCCACGTACACATAGAAGACCTTTGCGGCCACGGCCAGTCCTGCCCCCACGAGCAGGCCCAGCCCTCCCATGATCACGACGGCTTCGACCATATCTTGTCTCCTGGCCCTAATTGCGAATTATCGCCCCCATCGGTGGTGGAGGCACCGGGAAAAAAGTCGGTGTTCCTGCAAAAACGATTGTCACGCTCGAAATTCGAATTTCGAATTTGTCTCTTAACTTTACTTTCGCTGCTGATTTGCCCGTGCGCGCCGAGTGTTCCTGAATGCCCACCGGGTGCTTAGAAAATCGCGCCGAACTTGCACTTTTCAAAACAGGTCAGGCACTTGATGCACTTTTCCTTGTCGATCCGGGCGGGCTCCTTTTTCTTCCATGCAATGGCTTCGGCCGGGCAGGCCCGGAAGCAGGCCCCGCATGAAGTGCAGATGTCCGGATCGATCCGAAACTCCAGAAGGGCCACGCAGCGTTTTGCCGGGCAGCGCTTCTCATAGATGTGCGCCTCGTATTCGTCGCGGAAATAACGCAGGGTCGAGAGCACCGGGTTGGGGCCGGTCTGGCCCAGGCCGCACAGGGCGCTTTCCTTGATGACCTCCGACAGCGTTTCCATGGTTTCGATGTCGCCGGCCTCTCCCCGACCTTCGCTGATCTTCTCCAGGATCTGCAGGAGCCGGCGGGTGCCCTCCCGGCAGGGGGTGCATTTGCCGCAGGATTCATCCTGGATGAAATCCATGAAGAAGCGGGCCATGTCCACCATGCAGGTGTCTTCGTCCATGATGATGACGCCGCCTGAGCCCATGATGGCGCCGACCTTGGCGATCGCCTCGTAGTCGACCGGGGTGTCCAGATGTTCCTCAGGGACGCATCCGCCCGACGGACCACCGAGCTGGACCGCCTTGAATTTCTTTTTCTTCGGAATTCCCCCCCCGATGTCGAAAATGAGCTTGCGCAGGGAGGTGCCCATGGGCACTTCCACCAGGCCGATGTTGTTGACGTCGCCGGAAAGCGCGAACACCTTGGTCCCTTTGCTGGTCTCGGTGCCCATGCCGGCGTACCACTTTCCCCCCTTGCGGATGATTTGCCCGATGTTGGCCAGGGTCTCCACGTTGTTGAGAACGCTTGGCTTTTCCCACAGGCCCTTGTGGGCCGGAAACGGCGGCCGGGGCCGCGGCATGCCCCGCTTGCCTTCGATGGACCGCATCAACGCGGTTTCCTCCCCGCAGACGAAAGCTCCTGCGCCCTGGTAGATTTCGATGTCGAAGTCGAATCCCGATCCCAGAATATCGGTGCCGAGCAGCCCGTACTCCTTGGCCTGTTCGATGGCGATGCCCAGGCGGCGGATGGCCAGGGGATATTCGGTGCGGGCGTAGATGTATCCCTGATGGGCGTCGATCGCCCGGGCGGCGATGATCATCCCTTCCAGGACCGCATGGGGGTCGGCCTCCAGAATGCTGCGGTCCATGAACGCACCCGGGTCTCCTTCATCCGCGTTGCACAGGACGTATTTGATTTCTCCGGGGCTGGCCTGGCAAAACTGCCACTTGAGCCCGGTGGGAAAGCCGGCGCCGCCGCGGCCGCGCATGCCCGATGTCTTGACCTCCTCGACGATCTGGTGGGGAGTCATCTCGAAAAGGGCCTTGGCCGCGCCGAAATAGCCGTCTTTTGCGATGTAGTCGTCGATCTGCTCCGGATCGATCAGGCCTTTGTTTCGGAGGGCGATCGGTTTCTGGTGGGCGAAAAACGGGATGTCTTCCTGCTTTTCGATGCGTTTTTTGCTGACCGGGTCCTTGTACAAAAGCCGTTCCACCGGCTGGCTGCCGATCAGATGGGATTCAACCAGTTCGGGAATGTCATCGACCGAAAGCTTCTGGTAGAAAATCCCTTCGGGCTGAAGGACCAGGATGGGACCCATCGCACAGAAGCCGTTGCAGCCGGTTTCCACGATCTTGACCTTGTCGGAGAGCTTTTTTTCGGCGATCTCTTTTTCCAGCGCCTCCTTGACGCCGATGCTTCCGGTGGCGTGGCAGCCGGTGCCGCCGCAGATCATGCAGTAAATCTTGTCCTGAAAAGAAGCTTCCTTTGCTTTGGCATCCCGGATTCTTTCCAGGTCCGCTGCCGCAAGTTTCGCCATCGCGTCTCTCCTTATCGATCACCAGGAACCGTCGAGTCCTCTGAGTCCATTCATGTAAAGCCTTCCGCAGGCCACAAACAGGCTGTCTTGGGTCAGAAGGAGCGGAAGGTCGAAAGAGCGGGCCAGCTCCACGGCGTTTTCGTCGGGGCGCTTGCCCCGGACAAAGACCACGCAGGCGACGCCGGCCACCTTCGCCGTTCTGACAACGTCGTCTGTGGTCAGCCCGGTCAGCAGCACCGCTCCTCTGGCCACGGCGGCCAGGATGTCCTCCATCAGATCCGCGCCGCCGCCGCCGGCGACCTCCTCGTCGAGGTGCGTCTCGCCCACAAGAATTTCGGCCTTGAGCGCGCTCCGAATTTCAGAAATTTTCATGGTTGGCTGTTTCTTTGCCCTATTCGTATCGTTGGAGAATATCGATGACCTTGTCCGATGAAACGCTGCCGTGGGTATCGGCATCGACCACCATCACCGGGGCCAGCCCGCAGGCGCCAAGACAGCGGACCGCTTCAAGGGAAAACCGCCGGTCTTCGGTCGTGCCGCCTTCTTCCAGATCGTAGTTGTTTCGGATCCGGTTGAGCACTTCTTTGATCCCCTTTACATAGCACGCGGTTCCCATGCAGATCTTTACCATGTGGCGCCCCTTGGGCGTCATGGAAAAAAGAGCGTAAAACGACGCCACCCCGAAGACGTCGCTGCGCGGAATGTTCAGCCCTTCGCTGATGTAGTCCATCAACTCGATCGGCAGATAGCCCACCACGTTCTGGCATTCCCGCAGCACCGCGATCAGCGCCCCCGGCGCGTCCCGGTGGGCTGCGATGACGCGGTCGATTTGTTGCCACATGTCACTGCTGATGTCCGGGTGGTGGGGATGATTGTCCATGGTCTTTGCGCCTTTCCTGTCGGGCTCCTTCAGGTTGATGTTTTCAGCAAAATACGGCCCGGTGCAACATTTCATAAACCCGGCCGGTTGTCAACGACCGGGTCGGGCGAAAAAGGGGCCCATGGCGGGCCTTGACGGATGAGGCATGCTGATCTAAGATCCGGACTTCCTTGCTTTTCCCGCTTGGGTCTTCCGTATTGGCCGCCAAGAAAGGAGTGACGGTGAAGGAGCAGAGACGAAAGGCCGCAGCGTGCGCGGCATTCATCCGGCAACGGATCCAAACGACACCGGAGATCGGCGTTTTGATCGGAACCGGACTTGGCGACGCTGCGGCCGCCCTTTCGCAGGAAGCGAACGTTCCCTACGATATGCTGCCGCATTTTCCGGTATCCACGGTCCAAAGCCATGCCGGAAGGCTTCTTTTCGGGGAGATGGCCGGAAAGCCGACGGCGGTTTTGCAGGGGCGGATCCATCTCTACGAGGGATACGGCCCCAAGGAGGTCACCTTCCCAGTCCGAGTGCTTCAGGAGCTCGGCGTCGGCACGCTCCTGGTCACCAACGCCGCAGGCGGGATCAATCCGGGATTTACGCCGGGACAGATCATGCTCCTGGTCGACCACCTCAACTTGACCGGAGAAAATCCCCTGGCGGGTGCCAATGAAGATCAATGGGGCCCCCGGTTTCCGGACATGAGCGCGGTCTACGATCCGGCACTGGCCGGTCTTGCCGAAGCGGCGGCGGCAGTGCGCGGCCTTCGTCTTCAAAAGGGGGTCTATGCAGGCCTGAAGGGCCCGTCTTTGGAAACTCCGGCCGAAGTCCGGTTTCTCCGATCCGCCGGCGCCGATGCCGTGGGGTTTTCCACCGTCCAGGAGGTGATTGCGGCGGTCCACGGCGGAATTCGGGTGCTGGGGCTTTCGATTATCACCAACGTCCACGATCCGGACAATCCCGCACCGGCTTCCCTAGAAGAGATCATCGAGGTGGCGGGCCGGGCCGCGAAGCACTTGGGCAAGGTCTTGGCAGGGGTGGTGGAAAGGCTTGGAGAAGAATCTGCGTAACGAGCGATAAATCCGAAGCACGAAATCCGAAATCCGAAACAAGCACGAATGACCGAAATTCCAACGACCGAAACGGTGACAAAAAAGACCGACGGTTCCGGTGGCACGGACCGTTTTTCGCATTCGGTCATTCGAATTTAAACCCATATTCACCCAACGTGGAGCCCTCGATAAAGAAACGGAAACGGAAGCGTGACAAAACCTCATCCGCCCGTCGACCTGATCGTCGCGAACGGCACAATCCTAACCATGGATCCGGCACAACCCCGGATCGATAACGGCACCGTGGCGATTTCAGAAGGCCGGATCGTCGAAATCGGGCCCGCCGATGCTTTTGCCGGCCGGCCGGCCGGCAAAAGCATCGACGCCCGCGGCGGCATCGTCATGCCCGGACTGGTCAACTGCCACACCCACGCAGCCATGACCTGTTTCCGCGGCATTGCCGACGATCTTCCTCTGGAGGCCTGGCTCAACGAGTACATCTTTCCGGCCGAGGCTGAACTTGATGCCGATGCCGTTTACTGGGGAACGCTTCTGGCCTGTGCCGAAATGATCCGCTCCGGCACCACCTGCTTCTGTGACATGTATTTGTTCGAGGAGTCGGTAGCCCGGGGCGCAAAGGATGCCTGCATGCGGGCCGTGGTCGGCGAGGTCCTCTACGATTTTCCATCCCCGAACTACGGTCCCATCGAAGAAGGGTTTGCCTACACCCGGCAGATGGCCGCCCGGTGGAAAGACGACCCCCTGGTGTCGGCGGCGGTAGAACCCCACTCTCCCTACCTGTGCGGCCCGGCTTTGCTGGAGGAAGCCGCGCGCATATCCGCAGAGGCAGGCATTCCGCTGATCGTTCACGTGGCCGAGACCAAAGCCGAGATGGACCGGAGCCTGGCCGAACGGGGGCTGACGCCGGTGCAGTACCTGGCCGAGGTCGGGATTCTGTCCGAGCGTCTTCTGGCCTGCCACTGCGTCTGGCTCGACGAACGGGACATCGAACTGCTTTGTGAATTCGAGGTCAAGGTCGCCCACAACCCGGAAAGCAACATGAAGTTGGCCTCCGGGATCGCGCCGGTGCCGGAAATGCTCGATGCCGGCATCTGCGTGGGTCTTGGAACCGACGGCTGCGCCAGCAACAACGACCTGGACCTGTTCGGGGAGATGGACACCGCCGCAAAGCTCCACAAGGTGAACACCCTGGACCCGACCGTTGTCGACGCAGAGCAGGTCTTGAAGATGGCCACCTTAGAAGGGGCCAGGGCCCTTGGACTTTCCAAGGTGACCGGATCTTTGGCGCCGGGTAAACGAGCGGATCTCATCGTGGTCGACACCGACCGTCCCCATCTGACGCCGATGTACAATCCGGTTTCGCACCTGGTTTACGCGGCCCGGGGAAGCGATGTTTCCACCGTCGTCATCGACGGAAAACCGGTCATGGAAGACAGGCGCCTGTTGACCCTGGACCTGGAAGAGATTCGAAATGCGGTCTCTTCAATTGCCTGCCGGGTTCGGAGGCGCTGATGCTCGATGTTCTGTTTTACAATGCCAGGGTGGTCAGTTCGGTACCGGATTCAGCGGAGGCCGGGATTATCGAAGACGGCATCGTGGGGGTGCGAAAGGGACGGATTGCCGAGCTGGGCCCGAGGGATCCTGCGGCGAGGCTACCTGCGGCCGCGGAAACCATCGATGCAACAGGCAAAATTCTGATGCCCGGTCTGGTCAACACCCACACCCACCTTCCCATGGCATTGTTCCGGGGGCTGGCCGACGATTTGCCCCTGCACACCTGGCTCAACGAGCACATTTTTCCGGCAGAGGCCCTGCACGTCGATCCTGAATCGGTTCGACTCGGAGCGATGCTCGCTTGTGCCGAACTGCTTCTTTCCGGCACCACCACATGCTGCGACGGATATTTTCTGGAATCGTTCGTGGCCGAGGCAGCCGCCGACGCCGGGCTTCGGGCGGTGCTGGGGCAGGGGGTCATCGATTTTCCGGCCCCCGGGGTGCCGGATCCGGCCCGAAACGTTTCCGTCGCCGAGGACTTCCTCGAACAATGGGGCAAGGTTCACGCACGGATTCATCCATCGGTATTCTGCCATGCGCCATACACCTGCTCGGAAAAGACCCTGACATACGCCAAAGAAGCGGCCCGAAGGCGCGGGGCGCTGTTTCAGATCCACGTGGCCGAAACCCGGTCCGAAGTCGAACAGATGCGCGCCGATCACGGCCTGTCTCCGGTGGCGTATCTTGACCGGCTTGGCATCCTGGATGAAGATACCCTGGTGGTCCACGGCGTCTGGGTGGACGAAGAGGACATCCGAATTCTGGCAGAAACAGGCTGCCCGGTCTCTCACAACCCCCAGAGCAACATGAAGCTGGCCTCGGGCATCGCTCCGGTGCCGAAGATGCTCGATGCCGGCATTTGCGTGGGGCTGGGAACCGACGGCTGCGCCAGCAACAACGACCTGGACCTGTTTTCCGAGATGGACACCACCGCCAAACTTCACAAGGTCAGCACCCTGGACCCGACCGTTCTCGGTGCAGACCAGGTTCTGAAGATGGCCACTATCGACGGGGCCAAGGCCCTGGGCCTCGGGGCCGAGGTCGGATCCATCGAGATCGGAAAACGGGCAGACCTGGTGGTCGTCGACACCGATGCGCCGCACCTGATGCCGATGTACCGGGCCGTGTCGCATCTGGTCTATGCGGCCAGGGGGTCCGATGTAAAGGATGTCATGATCGACGGCCGCTTCGTGGTCCGGGATCGAAGGCTTCTTACCGTCGATCTAAAAGACCTCTTGGATCGGGTTTCCGCCCGGTGCCGGCGCATCGGGGGATGAAGAAGAAAGGCGGTCAATGACAGAACAGCTTCGTAAGCTGATCGAAACGGCCCGGGGGGACCGGCCCGCGGACCTCATTCTGGCCGGCGGCCGGGTCGTCGACGTGTTCACCCGGAGGATCTTCGAAGGGGACGTCGCGATTGCCGGCGGCGTTATCGCCGGTATCGGCCGGTACCAGGGAAAAGAGCGCATCGAGCTGAAAGGACGCTTGGTCGCCCCGGGTTTCATCGACGCCCACGTTCACATCGAAAGCGCCATGGTCTCGGTGTCCGGATTTGCCCGGGCCGTGGCGCCCTGCGGCACCACCCAGGTGGTGGCCGACCCCCACGAGATCGCCAATGTATTCGGCGTCGCCGGCATCGATTACATGCTTGCGGCCGCCGAGGGGCAGCCGATCCGGATCGACTACATGGCCCCGTCCTGTGTCCCGGCCACCGGTCTTGAAACCGCCGGCGCAGCGGTGTCTGCAGCGGATCTGGCGCCCCTGTTGGACCGCAAGGGGGTCCTGGGCCTCGGAGAGATGATGAATTTTCCCGGGGTGGTGGCCGCGGATTCGGCGGTCCTGGACAAGATCGACCGCTGCCGGGCCAGGGGAAAACCGATGGACGGCCATGCCCCCGGGCTTTCGGGCCCCGCGCTTCAGGCGTATCTGTCCGCCGGCATCGGGACCGATCACGAGTGCACCGGCGCCAAGGAGGCCGCGGAAAAACTCCGGTTCGGCATGTACGTGCTGGTTCGGGAGGGAACCGGCGCCAAGAACCTAAAAGCCCTGCTGCCCCTGGTCGACGAGCGGACCTGCCGCCGGATGATGTGGTGCACCGACGACCGGCACCCCCACGACTTGATGGACGACGGCCATATCGACGCCCTGGTCCGGAAGGCCGTTTCCCTCGGACTCGATCCGCTGACAGCCCTTCAGATGGCCACCTTGAATCCGGCAGAAGCCTTCGGCCTGCAGACAGCCGGCGCGGTGGCCCCCGGCAAACGGGCCGACCTGGTGGTTTTCTCGGACCTTGAAAACCCGCGGATGGAAATGGTGTTCTGCCGCGGTGCACTTGTTGCCGAAAACGGCCGGATGCGCGAAGAGGTCCGCATGCCGCCGCTGCCGGAATTGCCGCGGGTCATGCACCTCGATCCGGAAGTGGTGAGTTTTGCGGTGCCGGCTGCGGGCAACACCATCCGGGTCATCGAACTGGTTTCCGGACAGGTGATGACCGGCAGCGGGACGGCGAAGGCCCGCATCGCAAACGGCCGGGCCGAGGCCGATGTAAAAAGAGACCTTCTGAAGCTGGCCGTGGTGGAGCGTTACAGCGGCAAGGGCGGAACCGGGATCGGTTTCGTCCGGGGGTTCGGACTCAAAAAAGGCGCTCTGGCCTCCAGCGTGGCCCACGACTCCCACAACATTATTTCGGTCGGCGCCGGGGATGCGGACATGAAGGCCGCCGTGGCCGAAATCGCACGGCTTGGCGGCGGCTTGGCGGTTGCCGCAGACGGCGCAGTGAAGGCGTCTCTGGCGCTTCCCATCGCCGGGCTGATGTCCCCCGAACCGATGCCGGCGGTCCGGCGGCGGCTGGATGAACTGACCGCCGCCGCCCGGGCGCTGGGCGCTGTGCCGGCGGATCCGTTCATGGCCCTGTCTTTTTTGGCGCTGCCGGTCATCCCGGCGCTGAAGCTGACCGACCGGGGCCTGGTGGACGTCGAAGCGTTTTGCCCGGTACCGCTCTTTGTATAAGCGTTCACCGCAGGCGCGGAGATCAGAAATGAATAGCATGAACTTACATGCCTAAAATTATGGAATACTGACTGTTTATAGGAAAGCCGGAGCGAAGTGACACCACATATTGTCGTTTTTTCTCTGTGTTCTCTGCGTCTCTGCGGTGAATCCCCGTTTGGAGAGCCAAAATGAAACCAGAATCGATACCGACGCGGCCGATCTGGCTGGCGCCGGACGACAAAACGGTGCAGGTCATCGATCAGCGCAGACTGCCCCACGAGCTGGTGGTGATGGACATCGAAAACGAAGACGATGCGATACGGGCGATTTCCGAGATGGTGGTCAGAGGCGCCCCGCTGATCGGGGTGACCGGTGCCTACGCGGTCTATTTTGCCGCAGCCCGGGCGGCGGCGGATCCCGACCCGGAAGGGCGTTTCAAGAGGGCCTGTGAGCGGATCAAGGCGGCCCGGCCCACGGCGGTGAATCTGGTCTGGGCAGTTGACCGGGTCCAGTCCGCAGCCCTTCGTCTTGCACCGGAGGCGCGGGCCGAGGCCGCGAAAAAAGAGGCGGGCCGCATCGCAGAAGAAGAAGCCGAAAACTGTCGAATGATCGGTCGGCACGGCCTTTCCCTGATCGAAGAAATTCAAAAGACCAAGGCCGGGGGGGCGGTGAACCTGCTCACCCATTGCAATGCCGGGTGGTTGGCCTGCATCGAATACGGCACGGCCACCGCACCCATGTACGCCGCCTTCGAGGCGGGGATCGACATCCACGTGTGGGTGGACGAAACCCGTCCCCTGAACCAGGGAAGCCGCCTGACCGCTTGGGAGCTTGGCCGGCGCGGAATTCCCCACACGGTGGTTGCCGACAACGCCGGAGGCCACCTGATGCAGCACGGGATGGTGGACCTGGTCATCGTGGGAACCGATCGAACCACCAGCACCGGGGACGTGGCCAACAAGATCGGCACCTATCTTAAGGCTCTCGCCGCCGCAGACAACAAAGTGCCGTTTTACGTGGCCCTGCCGTCGAGCACCTTCGACTGGAGGCTGACGGACGGCGTTTCCCAGATTCCCATCGAGGAGCGCAACTCCGAGGAGATCCGCTATGTGCAGGGGCTTTGCGACGGGCAGGTTCTCAGCGTACTGGTTCCGCCGAGCGACAGCCCGGTGGCCAACTATGCCTTTGACGTCACCCCCGCCCGTCTGGTGACCGGCTTCATCACCGAACGCGGCATTTGCAAGGCCACCGCCGAAGACATCCGGCGGCTGTTCCCGGAACAAAATCGCTCCGCGTTTTTGTAAGGTCCCGCCTGCGGCGGGACGGTCGAAAAATAAAGGAGGGCATGGTTCGGCGCCGGACGTCGGTACGTTTCGGTTTCGGTGCCGGCCAATATCGGCTATACTGGCATTCGGCTTTTTTATCTTTTTTCCGGCGGCGCAGCCGCCGCATGGAAATACGCGCAGCGGATTTACCCATGGACCTGACCGAGCTTCAGCAAAAAAT
>Ga0272443_10000683_pt1 | contig 58383 bp, 47 predicted proteins | sample SSMAcet12_FD_193581 | JGI IMG/M metagenome (GOLD analysis project Ga0272443, IMG submission 193581) | Marine sediment archaeal communities from Little Sippewissett salt marsh, Falmouth, MA, United States - SSM-Acet-12 | ecosystem: Environmental > Aquatic > Marine > Wetlands > Sediment ... | reverse complement strand
CCTTCAGTCACAATCAATACCGCTGGTCGCCACAAATCCGTCCCGAAGATGGCTTTATTAGGTTGGTCTGGGGCCTCGGCACCCGCGCAGTGGACCGGGTGGGTAACGACTATCCCCGGCTGGTCGCCCTCAGCCACCCCACCCTGCGCCCCTCCAATACCACCCAATCCATCCGGCGTTATTCCCAGCAATATGTGGACCTGATCGACCTAAAGGAAAACAAGCTCAAAACTATGCCGATCCATGAGGTGCTCAAAGGCGACTATCCCCCCCTACGCTATCTGACCCAGGTGGATCAGGAAGGCTACTTCCGCTCGATCCGCTCCCGGCTGGTTGATGCCGAGCCTTCTCAATTGATCCTGACCTTTGAAGACCTGCTCCGGCGGACGCCTTTTGCCGAACGGATGCGGTATTTGCTGGGGCTTCTGGAAAAAGAATACGAATCCGCTGTTGATGTGGAATTCATCGCTGACGTTGTGGAAGATAACGGGAAACCGGACGTCAAAATATCCATCATCCAGTGCCGCCCTCTGAGTTACATGAAAGAAGGCGACCGGGTCAACATTCCCCAAAACATCGACCCCGAAAACGTCATTTTCTCCTCGAGCATCATGGTCACCGGCGGCTGGCTGGAAGAGATCAACTACGTCCTCTTCGTGCCGCCCGAGAGCTACTTCTCCCTATCCACGCAAGCCGCCCGCAACAAGCTTGAACGCGCCATCGGCCGGCTGAATGCCGCCATGAGCAATGAGACCTTCATTTGTGTCGGCCCGGGGCGCTGGGGCACTTCCAACCCGGACCTGGGTGTTCATGTGGACTACTCGGATATCTTCAACACCAAAGCGCTGGTGGAACTCTCCGGCGAAGGCATCGGCCCGGCGCCCGAACCCTCACTGGGCACACACTTCTTCCAGGACCTGCTGGAAGGGGAAATCTTCCCCCTGGCCACCTATATTGGCGAAGATAATTTCAATCGGGATTTCTTCTATGATACGCCAAACCGCCTGGCTGAATGGATCAAAGTCGAGCCCGCCCTGTTTGACCGCCTGCGACTGATCAAGGTCAGCGACTTCAAAGCCAATCACCACCTGGAACTCGTGATGAACGGGCAGGAAGAACGAGCCCTGGCATTTCTTCAAGAATCCCCTCGAGGGCGTAACGGCCGCCTGCAGTAATCCAACGTTGGATTAGGCCTATTCCCCTACAGGCAGGAAAGCCTTATAGACATTCAGCCGGTACCAACGGCCATCCAGTGCCTGCAAAAACCCCTTGCCCTGCACAGCCGCCCAGCGCGCCACTTCATAGGCGAGCAATAGCCCTAAATCCTGCAATTGATCCTCTGCCAGCTCAATCCTGACAACCTGCACCGTGGCAGCGAAGGCCTCCTGCAAGCTCTTCGGGGGCAAGATGTCCGAGCCCCCACTCTCCCAATCCTGAACAGTTATCACAATCGGCCGGTCGCCATCCGTACGGTAAACTACCGTGAAGAACGGGGCTTCCGCCTTGGGCGCAGCCAGGACACTCAGCCGGGCCAGCCCGGGGTCAATCAGGGCCGGGTCCAGCCCATATTGCCCGCAAAGGGTCTCGTAATTCGACTCCGTTATCGCAGCCAGGATTTCCTGGGGGTTAATGGGGCCAAGGGGGATTGAATTGAAAACACGGATCACAAAAGGCATTGGCAGCTCCACCCTTACAGTAATCCAACCCCTTGTGTAAGTCAAGGCGCTTGACAAGGTCAAGCGAGAAAAAATGTTTCACGTGAAACAATCATCCAAATAATCAACAGCGCTTGACTTGATGACAGTAATGTTTCACGTGAAACAATCCGCCATAATTTTTCCTAATTTACGGTTTTTTCCAAAAATTTCATGGTTAAAAGGGCGCTTTTTGCGATTAATTACCAGAATCGTTTCTGTCGCCCTTACAGCGCAATACTTCACCTGACCAGGCAGTTAAATTTAACAGGGGCGATTTCAGCAGATTGACCGAAAATCGTCCCTGTTTTCGAGACCATGGTGATCTGTTCTTTATTGTTTTCTAGGGCAGGATAGAATCAATTGCTCCGATCACCCAATCCACCACCCAGAGGACACCGTTGATTAACCGGTCAACGCCGGTTCCGGCAGCCTTACCGACCCAAATCACACCGGCCTGGCCCTGATCATCTCCCTGGCGTAACGCCTCGGGTAAATTACCCCTAAAGCATTCGCTAACGTGATCGGCTTCCAGACATTTTTCAAATGATGGCTCTTGGGGGTAATATGCCGCCCCATATAAATTCGCCGCCCGATAATAAGCTTCGGCCATCTTCTGGCAACTCGCCAAGCCCCACTTGTTTTCATTATGGCTGCAGATCGCCATCAGATTGGTATGATACAGATTGTCACAATCAACTTTGGGCTGCCCAAATCCACCTTCCGCGTAGCACTGGTCCAGCCCCTCGCAGGCGTCCCCAAAGAATAGATCGGGCATGAAACCCTCCGGCAGGTTGCTCATCGCAACGCTGTCGGCCTGCCCCGCGCAGCCATCGGTCGTTGGGGCCTCCGGGTCACAACTAGCCGCAGCGCTCGAACCGGCATAAGCCCAATCGGAAACAGCGCCCGGCCCTACCGCCCGAACATACCAGGTGCGCTGGATACCGCAGTTCACCTCTGTGCTGGTTCTGAAGGTGCCACGGATATGACTAAACGGGATTGCGCTGATCCGTTCACCCAACACCGTCCCGTCCGCATTGACGAGTACCAATTTCAGTTCAAACCCAAGGATATCGCTATCCGTCAGCAATCGGCCGTCCTGCCATTTCAGAGGCCAGCGCCAAACCAGAAAATTATGCCCGCCTTGCGCCACATCTGCCACACAGGCTGATTGGTACACATCTCGCACGCTTCCCAACTGGCTGGCAGCCTGCTGGCAATCCGCCAGATTTATAACCAGCCGGACCTTCGTCGGACGAGGTAACTCTACATTCATCGGGTTCTGTTCGTTTTCGACATCACCCAAATTCAGGCTGGTAAACCCAGGGCTGCCCTCATATCCGTCCGTCGAAAGATAGGCGACATAAATTTCCCAGTCTCCCATCCTTTCCGCAGGAAAATCATATTGGTCGGCCGCACCATTAATATCGGCTAAATGCACCAGGCTGGAGGATCCCGGTGGCCGGACGTATATCCGCACGCCGCCAATGTCTGCCCCGGTTTCATCCCAACTGACGCTGATCCCTTGGTCATTATTTATACTGTTGGCCCGCAGATCTTCCGGCACAGGAAGGCCGGCGGAATCGGCCGCCAGCCCAAAGGACCCGGAAGCAACCCCATCCTGCTTTACCGTAATGATTTGCGAATAAACAGCCTGACCTTCGGCGTTAACCGAACGGATAAAGATGTCATGTTTCCCCGGAGGCAAAGCGCTCATGGGTGGTTTAAATGTCACCTGCCTGGACGGTTCATAGCTTTGTGCGCTGGTCAGTTTGCCGTCCACATACAAGGCCATCCTGACCACACCCACATCATCCATTGCCAAAGCGCTAAAGTCGTCTAGACCATCTGCTTTTACAAGCGCCAAGTCCTTAGTCCCCTTCAGAACCAGAAGCGTCTCCGGTTCCGAAACCTCGGCCGGCGTAAAGACGTCTGCCTGGTGAATCAACCCCAACAATACCAAGGCAATGAAGATCAAAATCATTAAGAAAAACCAGGAAGAGCACCCTTCACCAGAACGAGCGGATCGGGCTTTTCTTTCCCTCTTTCGCTTTGCTTCCTTCTTTTGGAACGCTGTCTTAGGCTTTCCGCCGGGCGCCATTGCTTCCCCGCATGATTCGCAGAACTCAGCCCCGGCTTCATTAATATAGCCGCAATTTCGGCAGGTGTTAAAGAGCCGATTTTCGCCAAGCAGCGGCTCTCCACAGCGCTCACAAACCTCAGCTTGTTCATGGTTGTTGTATAGACAATTAGGGCATCTCATCTCTCCTCCAACTCTAATCTGTCTGCATCAATAGGGGAAACTATTTCAAGATTAATGAAATAAAAGCGTTCTGTCAAGCCCCCATATTTCTGAAGGATAGTTTAATCAAAAAAGCGCATGGCCCCAATAGATTGCACATGCGCTTAATCCTTCATACCGGTTGGTTATTTATTTTTCATACTGCTTTCAATCTTAGTATAGAAAAGCCTCATAAAGGGCATATTCAGAGGATGTTAAAACTAAGTTGTGGATTGGTTATCATCCAAAACCGAGCTTATCCAGCAGGTCGGGCAATTAATTCCTTGGTGGCGGTCAATGATTTCCCATCCAGAATCTCAAATTTATAACCCAGTTCCCGTAACAACTCAATGGTTGGCAGGTGCGCTTCCCGCTGGTGCGTGTCCAGGAAAAGCACAGGATGATGGTCTTCCAGCAATTTCCGGGCGCCCTTCAAGGTTTCAAATTCCGCCCCTTCCACATCCACCTTCATGTAATCCGGTGGGCGCAGTTCGCCGGCCGTCAGCATCTCATCCAAAGTCACCATCCGCACCTGAATCCCACCCGCCTCTGCAAGGTGACCCATGGCGCTGCTGGCGCCCAGGTCAAAATGGGCCTCACCGCTGCGATCGGAAACCGCGGCCTCAATCACTTCAATGTTCTCAAAGTGATTGATCTTGACGTGCTTCCTAAGGAAGTCAGTATTGCGGGGCAGCGGCTCAAAAGCATAAACCTGCCCTTCCGGTCCGGCTAGTTTGGCAGCCAGCAGACTGAAATATCCGACATTAGCGCCGATATCATAGGTGACAGCCCCCGGGGGAATTTCGCGTTCAAAAGCCAGACGTTTGTTCATCTCATAACTGCCCAGCCAATAGCCATGTTCTCCAGCGCCGACAATCCATTTCGTGCCGCGTAGGCATCCCTGCATGATCGGCATTGCCATCCGTTTTGGAATCAACCGCAGGGGCAAGCGGAGCAAACGACCCCAAAAGCTGCGATAATTGATTTTTGAAAAATTCATCTGACCTCAAACAGGTTCTTAATCTCAAATAGACAGGCTTATTATACTTGCCAATGGATAAAGTGCTTGTGTTAGGCTCTCCCAGTCTGCATTATAATTAGGCGGGTTGATGGCCTTTGAGGATACATATCCACACATCACCCACCTGAACCTCAGCTCCAACCGAGAGTAACGCTTCTGATGATGAGTGACGCCGCCCCAACAATCAAGATTCCCCGCAAGAATTTGGTCCGCAAGACCATGAGCAGCCTATCCCGTGGCTTATTAAACCTCCTGACCCAGGTGGAAGTGATCGGCCGTGACCGTCTGCCCAAGAAAGGCCCCATCATCCTGGCGGGCAATCATGTCGCCGAACTGGAAGCGGCAATGATGATCGCTTTCACGCCCGGCCAGGTGGAATTCATCGGCAATGGCGACATCCCCTTTGACCCTAACTATGCTTTCTTTGCCAAAACCTACGGCCTGGTTCCGATTAACCGGGGGAACCTCGACCGGGATGGCTTGAAGTTGGCCCTTTCTGTGCTGAAACAAGGTGGCATCCTGGGAATCTTCCCGGAAGGCGGCACCTGGGACCCGGCCCAAATGCAGGCCCAGCCCGGGGTGGCCTGGTTGAGCTATAAATCCCAGTCCCCGATCCTGCCGATCGGCTTTGGCGGTCTGAAGGGCAGCCTGGGGAATGCCCTGCGCTTGAAACATCCCAAACTGGTCATGAATATCGGCGAGATACTGCCCCCCGTTTCCATCCCGGACAATAATCATCCCCTCAAAACCAACCTCGAACATTCCGCTAACGCTATCCTGGCAGAGATCAATGCCCTTATCCCGGAGGAAGACCTGAAACGCTTTTCCCGGCGGGTGGATGAAACCTACCGGCTGCAGGTGAAAATGTTGGGCAATAATGGCGTGATCGAGATTCCCGACAACCTGAAGATTCGGCATGGCTCAGCTTATGCCCGGATCCTCTTCTACCCAACATTGATGGACGTCCTCAACCGCAATTTACATCTACCTATCCAGGCAATGAGGTCCGTTAACAAATATCTGTCGCCAGAGAGCCTCCTGGTCGCCTGGAAAGCCATTCTGGACTATCTGGAGGTCAACCCCGGCTTTTATACCTACCGTTTTGGTATCCAACGCGGGCTGGCCGTGAAGAAAGCCCTTAAAGAGCTCTACCGTCTGGGTGAATGGGTGCAGCAAAAAGATTACACCCTCAAACTCAATCCCATTCGGCGTTATCGCAACGCCAAAACGGGCGCTGAGGTGGTCGAACGCGGCGGGTGCTTCCCCCAGCACATGTAATTCCCCAAATTAAATATAAAACAGGCTCTCCCGAATTGGAGAACCTGTAATAAGTGTTACTTTTCGAGGTGCAGAATTCTGCCCCAGGTCGGCGGCAGGGACAATCTGAGCCGCCCAGCCTCGATCTGGAAGGTCTCACCCGGGTTGAGCAGGTCCCGCAGCGTTCCTTCTTGCCAGGGTAAGCGTTCCAGATTCATTTCCGCAGCCTGACCGGCGCTGTTGAGGGCCACCAGCACATTTTCATCCCCAAACTGGCGCCGAAATGCCAGTTGATTGGCACTGACCTGCACTTCCTGATAATCGCCCAGCAAAAGCACCTGAGAGGCTTTGCGCAATTCCACCAGGCGTCGGACCACCCCCGGCAGATCTGGTTGGGGGGCGTGGGCGTCCATTTGGCCAAGGTCCAGCGCAGGCCGCAAAGCGGCATCGCTGTACGGCTCCTTGGTCTCAGCCAGCCCAAATTCGCTACCGTAATACACGGAGGGGATGCCGGGCATGGTGAAAAGCAGGATATAAAGCGGATAGAGCAAGGCCTTGTTCGTGAATTTACTGGCAGCTCGATCCACATCGTGGTTATCCACAAAGTTATAGAAGAGCAAATTCTGATACAGCCCCTGAGGCCCGAACTGGCGATTGAGACCGTAGGCAATCTCAAAATAGTTATTCTCCGCCAGGCTGGACCAAAGGCCCTTATAGCATTCATAATTCGTGATCGAATCAAACATCTCCGGGTTGACCCACTGGCGGTAATCGCCGTGAATCACCTCGCCCATCAGCCAAAAATCCGATCTGCGGGACTTTGTAAAGTTGTGCAATGCCCGCAGGAAGTCAAAATCCAGACAATCCGCGGCGTCCAGGCGCAGCCCATCAATCCCAAACTGCTCCATCCACATCCCGACCGCATCAAAAAGATGCGCCCGGACGTGCGGGTGGGAGAGATTGAGCTTCACCAGACCATAATGCCCCTGCCAGCCCTCATATTCGAAGGGATCGCCAAGGGGACTCTTCCCACCGAAATGGCGGATATGGAACCAATCCTTATAAGCAGAGGCCTCGCCATGGGCCAGAACGTCCTTGAAGGCCCAAAAATCCCGCCCCACATGATTGAAAACCCCATCCAACACCAATCGCAAGCCCCGCCGGTGCATTTCTTCGGCGAAACGGGCAAAGGAATCGTTATCACCCAGCCGGCTGTCGATCTGATAATAGTCCGTCGTGTCATAGCCGTGGCTTATCGATTGAAAGATGGGGCCCAAATATAGTGAATCCATCCCCAATTTCTGCATATAATCCAGCCAGGGGTAGAGGGCCTCAATGCGATTGACGGTTTTGTAATCATTTCTATAGGGGGCATCGCACAATCCGAGAGGATAGATATGGTAGAACGTGGCATTCTGCCACCAAAGCTTATTTATGGTCAAAGGTACTCCTTATTTTTAATTGACTTACCGGTAGGTATAGAGCAGCCGAAAAATACTCTTCCACGCAAATCAACACATTCTATGGACTAACTGAAGATACCGTACATGAATTGGTGAACGGTGAGATAAACCACCTCATTGGTCAGATCAAGGCTGTTATTAAGATACAACCCGATCATCACATTGATCTGGCCCAAAAAAGCTGCCGCATAGCGTTTATGCCGGCCGCGCAGATTGCCGTGATCTTCTGCTGCCTGGATGAAGATATTTTCGAGAATTTCATACTGTTGTTTTGAAAAGGGACGGACAGCCTGGTTGGCTTCGCTCTCCGGTGGGGCAAAAATCATAGCCATCTGAAACCGGTAGAACACACCATTGTCCTGGGCGCTTTGAAAATAGGCCTGGACGATATTTTCGAGGGTCAAAACCAGGTCTCGCTGGTAATCCGCTGCCCGCCGGATCCGTTCGAGCATCGGATCGCCTTCCCGCTGCAGCAGGGCATTCAGCAAGCCTCGCTTGCTCTCAAAGTAATGATAGAGAGTTGGCTTGGTAACGCCGGCCGCCTCCACCACTTCCCGCACGCCAACGGCATCATAGCCGCGCTGGCTGAAAAGTTCCAGCGCCCGGTCCAGTAATACCTGTTTGTTATCCATGCCAAGAGTCTATACCGATCGGTATAATTTGTCAAGGCCTGAGTTTCTTGCCTGCAGCGATCGACCGATGCTCATTCAACGTAGACGGCCACCTCGTTAATCGGTTTGCGCGGCCTTGCTCGGGGCGTGTGGTCGGCATAGCCCAGTGAAACGGCTGCAACCAACTCACCCTTCTCCCCAACCCATTCACAAAGTTCCTCGTATCCGAAGTAGACATCGCAGATCCAGAGCGACCCAATCCCCAATTCCGTCGCTTCCAGCAGCATGTTCTGGATGGCAGCCCCCACGGATTGGATATCGACCATCTCACCATAAATTTCCATCGTATCACGGGGTAGTAAGGGGTGTCGGCTGAAGGGATTGAACACCAGGATGGTAACCGGTGCCTGCTCCATCACCCGAATGGTGTAGCGGGCGCTGCCCGTATTGATGCCCTGCGCTTCCAGCCGGTCCATCCCCTTCTGCATCTCTCGGATCATCTCAGCCCGTTTCTTACCTCGGACCACGTAGAACTTCCAGGGTTGTTTATTCTTGCCTGACGGTGAGAGGGTGGCGGCGGTCAGGATTTTATCCAGAGTTTCCTGGGGGATTTCTTTATCCTGATACTTGCGGATGCTTTTCCGCGTACTGATAGCTACAAATGTCTCCATTATGAGATCACCTTTCAAAAAGTTAAGTAGGCGGTTATGTTTTCAGGTTACTGTGTCAAATTCCTTCCGGTAATAGATAACCCCCGAAAGGCCTTCCAGTTTCTGCGGTTGAAAAATCTTGATCATGAAGGCTTCCTCCGGCACTCCTTCATAGCCACAGCGTAGGTCAAAATTGGCAGCCGGTTCAAAGCCAAAGCGAGGATAATATTTCGGATGTCCCAAAACAACCAGAAAGGGCGTCCCAGAGGTCTGCATCTCTTCCAGCCCTGCCTTACACAGGATTGATCCGATCCCCTGGTTCTGAAATTCAGTGCTCACGGCCAGCGGCGCCAGCCCCATTCCCAGCAAGGTCGCCCCCTGATCCGACACCAAACGGACCGGTGTGAAGAGAATATGTCCCACGACCTGCCCGTTGACCTCGGCCACAATTGATAGAAATGGGTCGCAGCTTTCCCTGAGCTGGTCCACCACACGGGCTTCACCCGGGCCATCAAAGGCTTCAATATTCAGCTCACGGATTTCAGGAATATCGTCGGGGATTTCTCTGCGAATGATAATGGGGGAAAATGACTTTTTACTCATATCCCCTGATTATAGCGCGATATAAAATTAAGCGCTGACCCCGCCCTGGGGTTGTCAGGCGGGGTCTTTGGCAATTCTAATTAGGAGAGAAAGAATTATTCAGTCACTGCGGTGGTTATCTCAAAATCCGGGGGATTTTCAAGGTGCTTCTTCACAGCACAAAGCTGGGCCGAACGGATCAGTGATTCACGATATTTCTCGGGGAAGCTGGGAGGAACCTGAATTTCCATGCCGATCTTACCGATTAAGCCCGTCGCCGGTGATCGATACATCTTCTGAACGATCCGGATACCTTCGGTGGGTAGACCACGCTGTTGGCAAAAGCCCAAAACATAAATCCCGGCACAGGTTCCCATGGAACCCAGGAACAATGCAAAGGGTGTAGGGGCTTCGCCCTTACCACCACCCGCCGGGGGCTGGTCCGTCATAATGTCATAAGGCCCATAATGAGCATCTACTCGAGCGCCACCGGGAAAATCAATCACCATATCCATATTTATCAAATCCTCTTTTCTGTTATTTCTCCTTTGGATGCGTTTTTGACAGAAAAGTTACACCCCGGGCAGGATCAGTTTAAAGATATTTATTCACATTTATTTAATTAAGAATCTTTAATTAGTCGTAATAGTAGGGGCTGTGGAAAAGTGGATAACCATTCAATTTCAATGTTTTCCCCATCCAAAGGTAGGCTATCTATGGGACGATGCCTGATTCACCCAAAGATATCGGGGATAGCACCGGAGGAGTCTTTCCACCGGAGGCTGTGGAGGAATTGGGGAATAAACCTTCTAATTGGGGGATAAGTCGGGTTTGAAGGAAAAGCGTGCATTTTATCCCGAATCTATCCAGAGTCCGCGGCCCGGATTCTTGGAATATTTGAGCGAGTTATCCACATTTCGTATAAGTTATCCACAGATTTTAGCCCTTTATCCACAGGCTGAGGCTCTCCCGGGTAGTAAAAACCCGTTTGAGACCATTTTAAAGAACGTAAAAAGTTTTAATATAATACGAATAGCTTGGTAAAATAGATTTGGCTACACTACAAGACGGGAAAACATCATGAAACGCATCCGGAAAACATTGCTTATCACCATTCTACTCGTTGTCTTGACCGCTCCAGCTTCAATGCCGGTTATTGCGCAGGGAGCAACCAACACAATCATAGTCACGAATACGGACAATGACGGGCCGGGTTCTTTCCGAAATGCCCTGCTATCGGCGCAGTCGGGGACCCGGATTGAATTCGACCCGGACGTCTTTCCGCTGGAGGATCCCCAGGTGATCTATATCACCGAGGAACTGCCGGAGATCACCCAGGGTGGCATTGTGATTGATGCCGGCAATGCCGGGGTGATCCTGGATGGCAGCCGGTCGGATGTGACCAGCAGGGTCTGGTTTGACAATCTGGAATTCAGGATCAATGATGAAGTAATCTTTTCCAGTTCACTTGACCAGGATATCGAGAACTGGAAAACGGATGAACCGGAATCGGTGGCTGCGTCAATGGCCTGGAGTCCAGATGGCGTAGATGATACCGGCGGCAGCCTGGAAACTGATGTCCTGCCGGATGGAATCCATACAATCTACTTTTATGAAGAACAGTCCGGTCTGAGTTGGTGGGATATGTATTTCCCCGACAGCCCGGTTTGGGAAATGGTCAACCCGGGTGATCGAGTAACTTTCGAGTATGACTATAGGGGTTTCGATCACATATCTTTTTTCCAGGGGTATAACGAGTCGATGGGTGGCCCCTGGGAATTGGAGGGAGTCGCCTCCTGGGAGACTGAGGATTGGCGGCATGTGACTTTGTCTCAGTTGGTCCCAGACGGCACCTCCCTGCTCTTTCCTATATTTCGGATTGAGAATTATCACCATGGGGCTGCCCTAATGATCTCTTCCAACGGGAATGAGATTTATGGTCTGGCATTTCGGAATTTTGCTAAAGGTATCTATCTTAACGGGGATGATAATGTGGTCGGGTTGGAGCAGGAGGGGGTAATCACGGAGTCCTGCTCCGGGAGCTGTAACCGGATTGAATCAGCCATGATTGGCGTGGAAACTTCCGGGAGCCGAAACCTGATCGCGGGCAACTGGATTGGTCTCAGAGCGGATGGCGAAGCAGGTGATATGATCCGCGGGCTAGGTATCTATGGCGAACCCTACCAGGTCGACAATCAACTGGTGGGGAACTGGATTTTGCCTCGCCAGGAGGGCATCTCAATTCACGAGCAGGATGGTTTGGTTATTCGGGATAACTGGATTGGGCCGCGGTTGGAGGACAGTGACTACACCTATTCGGGGGGAATCAAATTTGATCAAGATACAATTAATGTAGTTATTGGTCCAAATAACACCTTCTTTAATTCATTAAATTCGAATATTACGATCTTCAGTGATTCGGTTATTGACACAGAAATATTTGAAAACGAGATTGTCGGCAGCCAGGAATGCGGCATGCTGGTGGGCGAAGCCGTAGGAACCCATATCTATGATAATTGGATTGGGATCCTAAAGGATGGAACACCTTTCCCCAACCTGACTGGAGTTTGTTTTTCTGATACGCTTGATACCCTCGTGGGACCGGGAAATCAATTTTCTTATAATATGACGGGTATTGATGCTGGAAATGCCACCGGATCGCAGATAACGGCGAATAATTATTACAAGAACGAATTGGATGCGATTTCCATTTGGGACCCGGTTGGGGATGAGCCGGAAACGCCCATCATCACCGCTGTCTCAACCGCCACCCTGACGGTGGTGGGCAACACCTCGCCAAACGCCCTTGTGGAACTTTACTATAGCGAGAAAGGCGAAGGGGGAGATTACCTTCTCACCTGCAGCGCCAGCAGTTCCGGCAAGTTCTATTGCACAATCCCCAAGGACCTTTTCCAAACGGATATCAACGTATCCGCTCTGGCTCGCTTTGAGGATGGGGGAACGTCAACTTTTTCAGATCCTTTCTATGTCGCCACGCCGGATTACTCTTCCATCACCGGCATCACCGGGCCTTTAAGCGTCTCAACCGACCCCCAGGTGATCGGAATGAGTATTGCGATTGCCGGGCTGCTGCTTTTCTCCTTCAACACCCTTGCTGAAATTTCCAGCCGGCTGATCGAAAATCTTTCTTCCCAGAATGGAGAAGGAGGGGGAAAGAAAGGGCTGATCCAAAAATGGACGATCATCAACACCAGCGGCAAGCAGTGGCTCTTCTTCCTGGGATGGCTGCTGATTTTAGTCCTGATCGCTTTTGCTCAGTCCATGCTCGAATCCTACACCCTCTTTTCAAAGCAGCAGATTGAGCTGACGCTGCTGCTGCTGTGCGTCAGCGCCATTCTGAGCCTGGTCGAAGTGGGCACGGAATGGGTTGCCCGTAAACGCTGGAAGGTCGGTTGTCAGTTCTGCAGTGAGATCAACTTCAGAGGGCTGTTCTTCGTGATTGGCAGCGTGATTCTATCGAGGATTTTGGGCTTCTCCCCCGGTGTGATCGTCGGGATGGCGGGCGTGGTTTTCCTGACGCCCAATTTGGCTGAACGGCGACAGGGCCCCGCATCCTTCTGGGTGTTGCTGGCGATTTTCCTGGTCTCAATGGCCGCCTGGGGCCTTTCGGTCCTCTTTATGGAGATATCGCCCATCATGGAGACCATGATGTTAACTTTGTTCTTCCTGGGTGTGCAATCCGTCTTCTTCGGGCTGATCCCCTTTGGTGATTCGAATGGCAGGGACATTTTTGGATGGAAAAAGGTGGTCTGGATTGTTTTCAGCCTGGTCAGCCTGGTCGTATTCGTCTATATGATCTTCATGCCGGCCTTCACCGATGTGGACGCCATGCGCCAGAACGACTACCTCACGATTTACATCATTGGAGGCGTATTACTCCTGATCTCAGGGCTGTTATGGGCGGCAAATAAATGGCATTGGTTTGAGAAGAACAAACCGGAGCCGGTTGAGGATGAACAGAAAATTGAAAACGAACCTGCGGAGTCTCCGATAGACGATCAGACGTAGGCGTTGGCCCAGGTCTCCAAAACCAGTTCAACATTATCCAGAAACGCATCGAGCGCCTCGGCTTTTTGAGCGAGGTGCTCCTTATTTAACTGGAGATCGGTCAGGCACTCATCCCAGTCTGCGGAAGGTTTTGTTTGTGGTGAACAGTTGAGTTCGGTCCAGGTTTTCAGGAGTGGCCAAAGGGCCTCTTCCGGTGCATCGCCCAGGGTCAGGGCTCGGATGGCGTTTAGGTAATAGGCATGGCGGCAGGAGGCCAGGCTTAGGGAAACCTGCTGGTTAGCGGATTGCGAAAGCTCACTTTCAAAAGCGTCCGTCCAGTCGCTAAGCTGTTGGGGCGTTACGTCCAGGTTGCCCAGCAGACCGCTGAAGTCGGCCAAAGTGGCAGGAGCGCCCAGCGTCAGGGCTTGTTCGCGGAATTTGACCAGGAAGCGGCGGGTGGTGAGCGGTGGGCCGATCAGCCCGGCGACGGCATTCGCTGCCAGGGTGAGGATATCCAGATATTGCCGGATCCAGAGTGGATGGCTGTTGGGGGGTGATTTGAGCAGGCTGAGCCAGGTCTGGCGTGCCGAATTGAGTTGGGTATTGGATCTGGCCAGAACGTTGTCCGCCGATTGGAAATCGGCGCTGACGCCGGCCTGGATGAATTCCAGCCAGTGATTGGTGTCGTGGATCAGGATTTTGGGTTGGGTCATCGGGTAACCCAGCCAGGGGTCCTGGCGCAATTTGCGATGCGGCTCATAAGAATCTTTGAGGATGTGTTGGATATCCAAAGAGACTTCCGGCGTGATCGCTTCCACTTCCCGTTCAGCGGTGATCTGGTAGCGGTGGACCAAAACAATATCAATATCAGCCGCGCCGCCCAACAGGGCTTCATCCGTCAGGATTGATCCCGTTAGATAGGCTGCGTGAAGATCAGGTATGCTCCGGCTGCGTGTTTTAACCGCATCTTTGGCAAACCGATAAAGCAGATCATCTGTGATACGCATAGATCCTCCCCGCGAACTAAAGATCGATCGGCAAATTTTCCTGGAATGGCGCCATCTTGAGTGCTTGTCTTATGCGTTGTTCAACCCAATTCAGATCTTCCTTGTTTCGGACAAAATCGAGTTGGTTGGTGTTAATGATCAGCACATTGCCGGTTGAATAATGGGCGAAATGTGATTCGTAGGTCTGGTTCAAGGTAGCGATATAGTTCACGTCCATCTGGCGCTCATAGGGGCGGTCCCTTTGCGCAATGCGTTGCATCAGGACATCGTTATCCGCTTTGAGATAGATGATCAGGTCTGGGCGGGTGATCTTCTCTGCGAGCGCTTCATGGACCCGGTAGTACATTTCCAGTTCATCCCCGTCCAGGTTGACGGTGGCAAAAAGCGAGTCCTTATCGAAAGTATAGTCGGAAAGCAGCCAGGGATTGGTCCCAAGGGCATCTCGTACGCCTTTGCGCTGTTGATGATAGCGGCTGAGCAGGAAAAAAATCTGGGTCTGGAAGGCATAGCGGGACCGGTCGCTGTAGAAATCACTGAGAAATGGATTTTCCTCAAAGATTTCCAGTAAAAGCTCTGCTTCAAAATTAGCTTGTAATAACCGGGCCAGGGTGGTTTTCCCCACGCCGATGACGCCTTCAATGGCAATATACATACACGCTCCAGGTCGTAGATCCAGGTGGTTATACTTATACCATAGGACGCCCATCTCAGAGATTAAATTTTAATTTTCGGTGATTTTTCCATTTGAGAAGGTAAAATTTATTAAGAACGCACTATCAAAGGAATAGCATGACCTCTCCGATACCTCAACCAACGAATAAGAATAATCGCATCAAGTTCATCGTCGGCGGCCTGATGCTGCTGGCTGTGGTGGTCATAATGGTGATCAGCGCCACCCGGGCGACAGCTCAGTTCTTCCTGACCGTGAATGAGCTTCAGAACGCCGACCGGGATTACTCGGGGGAGAATTTACGGGTTTCCGGTGCGGTGATCGGTGACAGCATTCGTTATGACTCGGAGGCTCACCTGCTGCATTTTACAATTGCCGACATCCCAACCGATGAGGATGAAATTGCTGCCCTGGGCGGTCTGGAAGCTGTGCTGCATCAAGCCGCAATCGATCCGGACGCTGCCCGGCTGGAAGTGGTCTACAGCGGAGCGCCGCCCGACATGCTCAAGGATGAGGCTCAGGCAATTCTGACGGGTTCACTGCAGGCGGATGACAGCTTTCTGGCGGAAGAGATTCTGCTGAAATGCCCTTCAAAATATGAGGAAGCGCTCCCGGAACAGGTTGTGACGGCCGAGCCCTGAACCGACGGCCGTTAGCCGCTAGCCTGCCTGGATTTGGTTATTGACGGGGGCTAAGTAATTAGGATAAAATAGAAGTTAATAAGATAAAATTTATCCAATTATGAAAGGAAATTAAATGATCTCAAATCTAGGATATTTTTCATTGCTTTTGCAGCAGGATACGGATTACCTCTCCGGTGGTATGGGCGTCATGGCTTCCATCTTCGGTTTTATTTTTGGCATTATCAGCCTGATCGCCATGTGGAAAATCTTCGTCAAGGCTGGGCAGCCGGGCTGGGCTGTGTTGATCCCGATCTATAATATTTATGTCATACTGGAAATTGTTGGCCGCCCCTGGTGGTGGCTGCTCCTGTTGATCGTCCCCGGCGTCAATTTCATCATTGCTATCATCTTGACCTTTGACCTGGCTGCCTCCTTTGGCAAGGGCACCGGCTTTGGTTTTGGCCTATTATTCCTGAGTTTCATCTTCACGCTAATTCTGGCCTTTGGCGACGCCCAATATACCGGGCCGGCAGCCGCGGCCGCTTAAGAAGCTTAATTTTCGGAGCTTCGTTTTCGGAAGGAAAAAGTCCTGGGGATTTCCTCAGGACTTTTGATATTTAATCGGTTACAGCGACAAGCGGCACGTTTAGCGTTCTGCAAGGCTCATTTTGGGGTCAGCGAAACCAGGTCCGGGTTAGGCTCCAGCGGCCCAGCGATCTGCGCCAGGGCGGCCAGGCTGGCCTGCAGGATTGAAAAGCCGGTATCCTGATTGATATAGGTCAGTGTATCGGAGACGTTGTGGTAGCGGAAGTTGCGGTCCGTCACGCCGCAGACGCCATCGGCCTGCAGGGAAAAGTTCTCAATCACCATCACGGCGGGGATGTCGTTCATCCAAAAGGCGTTATGGTCAGAGTAGGTGTAGGCGCTGGCATCGCTGATCTGGTCAAAGGTCAGGTCCAGATCGTAGGCCTCGATGGCGGCTGCCAGGCAGGAGCCAATCTGTTGTGAGCCGGGCATGACGCCGGCATGGACTTCAAAGCAGCGGTCGTTATCCCAGTCAAATCCGAACATATCGAGATTGATCACGGCCTTGATATCCGGCAGCCAATCCGCATAGTCTTCCACAAAAAAACGGCTCCCCTGCCGGGATTGTTCCTCCCCGCTGAACCAGATCAAATTAATGGTGCGGGAAAAATGGGCATTACGCAGCAGATAGGCCGCTTCCAACAGCCCGGCGGAGCCGGTGCCGTTATCGTCCGCACCGGGCGCCAATCGTGTCTCCTGGTCGGAGGTGCTGTCGAGATGGGCGACCAGTAAAACCCGCTCATCCTTTAAGGCTGGGTCCTCGCCGGGGAAGGTCAGGATCAGGTTCTTCCAGTTCCGTTCCTGTAGGGCCTCGTCATAGGGGTAGTCATAGGTATGGATGATGTAATCCCTGTTTTCAGCGAATCCCATCTGTTCCAATTCGGAGATCACATAATCGAAGGCGGTGGGCCGCTGGTCTGGCTCAAAAAGGATGAGGCTGCTGCGGGAGCTGATGACGGCTTCGCCTTCCGGTGTTTGGATAGGTTCCGCACCGGAAAGTTCCGCAATCCACTGCACCCAGCGAGCCTGGTCCGCCTGTGCCAGCAGGTCAGCGATCAGGGGATCATATCCGCATTGGACATTGGATATGGGTGGGGCAATCAGGGCGGCCAGAACGATGGCGGCAATGGAGAGGGAATGGAGGGCCTGAAGCATGGATCAATCTCCGATGGGTTCAGCGATGGTGGCGGTGGTCAGGAGTGCCGCCTGGGCAATGTCAAAGGCAGTCTCCACATTGATCTCAGAGACAAGGTCGCCCGAGGTGTGATAGTTGGGATTGCGGTCCATTTCGCCGCAGCCAATGTGTTCGTCCTGGGTCAGGAAGTTTTCCAAAACCAGCACCGCGCCCACATCAACGTTCCAGAAGGGGGAATGGTCCGAAGCACCACCGGCACTGGCGGTGAGGTAATCGTAGTTCAGGTTCAGAGCATAAAGGTCAATGACATCCGTCAGGCAGCTTCCGAGTTGGTTGGAATCGGGCATCATTCCGACATGCAGCTCGAAGCAGCGGTCATTATCGGCGTCATAACCGAACATATCCAGATTGAGCACCCCGACCACATTTTCCATCTCATCTGCATGGGCGGCGATATAAGCCTGGCTGCCATGCAGCCCCCTTTCCTCACCGCTGAAGAAGATGATTTTGATCGTGCGCTTGAAGGACATGTCTTTGAAGATCCGGGCGGCTTCCAACAGCGTGGCGACGCCGGTGGCGTTGTCATCCGCACCGGGGGCTATCCCCAGGCCCTCTTCCGTTTCCCGGTTGATGCTGTCCAGATGTGCGGTGAGCAGGATTTGCTGGTCGGCCAGGGTCGGGTCTGTCCCGGGGATGACCGCGATCAGGTTTTGCCAGGGCGTTTCCGTTTCAAAATCAACCGGCCTATATTCTTCCGCGAATAAGGTGATCTGGTCTTCATAGCCCCAAAGCGCCAGTTGGGCATGTACGAACTCAAAAGCCCGTGCATCCGGGTCCCCATTGAAGAGACTTTCCGTGTAACGGGTTTTGATGGTATAGCTCTCACCGTTGATCTCCACCGGTTTGGCGCCGGAAAGCAGTTCGATCCAGTTGACCCAGCTATCGGCATCAAACTCCGCCTGGAGGGTTTCCACGGCCGGATTGAAGGCGCAGGCATAGCTGTCCGCTGAGGGATCACTTTCGATGATGGGGGTGGATGGGTCGGTGGTGAGGGGTGTCTTGGTGGGGTCAAGTTGGACGACCCCGAGCGCCTCAGTCTGGCTGGGTTCTGGAGTTGTTTGCCCGAGGAAACCGGAAAACAAATCAGTCCGGCCGATCACGAATACCAGAACGAGGGCCAGAAGGGCCAGACCTGCAAGTGTAAATAGGATTTTTTTGCGACTCATCATTTTTAGAGCCTTTGTGAACTGAGGGGATTGGCTGAAGGGGAGAACACTATTCAAACGTTGCTTTGTTGTCATTATACTTGCCGGAACCCTTCTGTTGATAATACCTCGGAAGGGTTTAATGAAAAGACTAATTTTGGGGTGTTGAATGGAAAAAGGGGACGTTGGTTCAGGGAACGAGCGGCCAAAGCCAGGGGACCATCACAATGGCGATGGCGAAAATCAGCAGGGTCAGCAGAGACCCTACCTTGAAAAAATCGAAGAAACGGTAGTTGCCGGGGCCATAGACCATCAGACAGGCGGGCTCCAGTGGGGTGATGAAGGAGCAGCTCGCGCCGACCGCAATCATTACGGCAAAGGCGCGCGGGTTCAGTCCCAGTTGCGTGGCGGTCTGGATGGCGATCGGGATGACCACCACAGCCGCTGCCTGATTGGACATGGGTTGGGTGAGCAGCAGGGAGAGGAAGAAGAATGCCGCCAGCAGCAGGATGGGATGTGTTGCGCCCACCAGCGAGACAATCTGCTGGGCGACCAGTTGCGCCAGGCCGGAGACTTCCATCGCCTGGCCCAGAGCCAGCATGGAAGAGATCAGCAGCCAGATATTCCAGTTGACCCGCCGGTAGGCTTCGGTGGGCGTGATGCAGCGGGTGATGAAGGCCACCAGCGCACCCAGCATCACCGCCACGGGCAGCGAGAGCACATTGAAGGCCACCAGCGCAACCACGCCGGCAAAGATGAACAGGGCTGCCGGAGCTTTTTCCGTCTCGGGCATCAGATCCAGTTCGGCGGAGACAACCCGGAAGTTGTTGTTCTTGCTTAGCCCATTCAGTGTTTCCTGGTCCCCCTGCAGGAGGAGCTGATCCCCCACCTGTAACCGGGTCCGGCTGATGCGACGGTGGAGGGTTTCCCCTTTGCGATTGATCCCGAGCACCTGCATGCCGTAACGGTCCCTGAAGTTGACACCCCACAGCGTACGACCCACCAGCGGTGAACCGGGCAGCAGGATCACCTCGGCCATGGGCAATACATTGCTCAGTTCCTGATCGGGGAATTCGCCGGTGAAGGTGACCACATTCTGGTCTTTCAGGGCGACGAGGTCATTGCGCTGCCCTTCAACCAGCAGTTTATCCCCGGAGGCCAGCGTGGTGGAGGCCCGAGGTTCAATGGTTAATCCATTGGGTTTGACGATTCGCAGCACGGTCAGATCAAATTCCTTGCCCAGGGCAATTTCATCCAGGGTTTTACCCAGCCAGGGTGAGTCATCGGTGACTTCAAATTCAGAGCAGTAAGGAAGGATTTCTTTTTGGAGATCGGCCTCATCACCATCACGCACGGGAATCAGGTGCCGGCCGATGAAGAACATATACGCCAGGCCAACGACCAGGATCGGCAGACCCACCGGGGTTAGTTCGAACATCCCCAGGGGCTGCAGGCCATATTGGGTCATCAGGCCGCTGACCACCACATTGGTGGAGGTGCCGACCAGGGTGACCGAGCTGGCCAGGATGGAAGCGAAGGCCAGGGGCATCAATAGTTTGGAGGGGTTGATCCTGAGGCGGCGGGAGAGACCAATGGTCATCGGCACGAAAAATGCAGCCGTGGCGGTATTGGAGATGAACGCGCTCATGACCCCGGCTGTGGACATCAGTAACCAGTAGAGTCGGTTCTTGCTTTCACCCACAGAGCGCAAAATCCGGCGGGCCATCAACTGGACCACGCCCGTGCGCACCAGCGCGGCGGTCAGGATCAGCAGGCCCAGGATCATGATGGCAGTGTCGCTCCCGAATCCCTGGAAAGCCCGTTCGGGCGGGAGGATTCCCAAAAGGATCAACGCCAGCATGATGGCCAGCGCCACGACATCGGCGGGGATGGTCTCAATGGAGAAAAGGATTAGGGCTGCGATGATGAGGAGGATCAGAAGAAGGATCTGAAGGGTCATACCAACGCCATTCTGGTGAAGGGAGTGTATTCCCAATTATATATGGAAAATGGCGGGAACAAAAAGGCCTGCTGGAACCTTTAAATACCCTTTATCGTCTATGTGGGGAGGCCACGAAGGTTGGGAATGGCCCTCTTTCGTCTTTTAAATGCCCTGGAGTATAATCTGGTGCAAGGATGAACAAACAAATGACCGAAAAAACCGATTTACCGGTAATAATGAAACTGGCCCTGGCGGTTGTCGCCAGTCTGATTCTCTTTGGGGGTTTGGTTCTCGTTGCTCTGGTGGGTTATCAGGTCGTCTATGCCGACCGAATTTTCCCCGGCGTGAGCGTGGCGGGCATTGACCTTTCCGGTCTCAAACAGGACGAGGCCTATCAAACCCTGGTGGAGGGCTTGCCCTACACTTATGAAGGGCAGATCCAATTGACCTATCAGGACCAGGTTTGGGCTGCGCGCCCGATTGACCTGGGTTATCTGGTGGACCCCTCCGGCACGGTTCAGGCTGCGCTGGGTGTGGGGCGGGACCATTGGCTGGGCCGCGACCTGATTGATCAGGGCCGGGCCTGGTTCAAGGGTGTTCAACTGGCCCCCGTGGTCTACTATGATGAGCGCATTGCGCAGATCTATCTGAAAGACCTGGCCAATGAAATTGATACCCCGATGATCGAAGCCTCTCTGGCGCTGGACAACACCGAAGTGGTGATCCAGAACGGTCAGATTGGCCGCAAGGTTGAGATTGATCAATCCCTGCAGATCATTCAGACTGTCCTTTCAACCCTGCAAAGCGCCGAGGTGCCTCTGGTGGTGCTTGAAGAGCAGCCGCTGATTCTCGACGCCAGCGCGCAGGGAGAGGTCGCGCGGGAAATGTTGAGTGAGCCGCTGGTGCTGAAAGCATCCGATGGCGAGGAGCCCTGGGTGATTGATCCGGAGGACCTGGCCGGGATGCTGGTCATCAGCCAGGTGGAAAACGGCGATGCCGGGACAAAGGAATTCGAGATCGGCATCCATCCGGAAGCCTTTGATATTTACCTGTCCAGCTTCGCCCCGAACCTGCAGCGGGACCCGGAAAACACCCGCTTTATGTTTAACGATGACACGCTGGAACTGGAAGTGATCGAATCGGCGGTGATTGGCCGAGACCTGAATGTGGACGCTTCGATTGAGGCGATCAACGCGGGGCTGAAAGCCGGCGAACATACCATTGCGCTGCAATTTGATACCCTGGAACCGCAGGTCACCGATGACATGACCGGGGAAGAGCTTGGGATCACCGAACTGGTCCGCAAGGAGACTTCTTACTTCATTGGCTCGAGGGCTGCTCGTATTCAGAACATTGAAATAGCAGCAGCTCAATTTTACGGTTTGCTGATTGCGCCCGGAGAGACCTTTTCGATGGTGGATGCGCTGGGTGATATCACCCTGGAGAACGGCTACGCTGAGGAATTGATCATCTATGGCGGCGAGACCATTCAGGGTGTGGGTGGCGGCGTCTGCCAGGTCAGCTCGACCCTTTTTAGGGCGGTGTTTTTTGCCGGGTTTCCGATTGTGGAACGCCACGCCCATGCATACCGAGTGACCTATTATGAATATGATTCGACCGGCGTCAAAAACCCGAATTATGTCGGGTTGGATGCCACGGTTTATGTCCCGATTGTGGATTTGAAGTTCACCAACGATTCGCCCTACTGGCTGCTGATGGAAACCTATGTCTACCCGGGCAGCCAATCCCTGGTTTGGAAGTTCTATTCCACCAAGGACGGCCGCACGGTCGATTGGGACACCACCGGTCTGGTCAATATCGTTAAACAGCCCGACCCCTTGTTCAGAGAGAATGACGAGCTTGCGAAAGATGAAATGGTGAAGGTTGATTATGGGGTGGACGGCGGCGATGTGACGATTGCCCGCACGGTTTTCAAGGATGGCGAGGTCTATTTCACCGACACTTTCTTTACGCGTTTCCAGGCCTGGCAGGAAGTCTGGGAATATGGCCCCGGGACCAAGAATCCCGAAGACCGCGTCCAATAAGTCTGCTATGGTACAATAAACGCGCTTGACCCCCTGGGGATTCAGGGGTATGAAATAGGAGTTTATGAGAGATACTTCACCCTGATTTGATGACGGGGAAGCTCTGGAGGTCTGATGGTCAGCAAAGATTTACTTGATATGCTACGATGCCCGAATTGCGTTCAGGAAAAAGAAGGCCTGCTCGATTATTATCGGGAAAGCTGGTTAATCTGCCAGGATTGCGGCCGGAAATATCCCATTGTGGATGATATTCCGGTGATGCTGATCGATGAGGGCGATAAGTGGGTGGATACGGCCAGGGAAGACCTGCCGGTGCCGCCCCCGCCGATGGACTAATATTCCCACGAAAAGGATAATATGAATCTGGATAGTGCTCTTTTGCGCGCATGGCGTTGGGTGCTTTCCGGTTCATTATTGAATGACAATGACAAAATTTTTCAAGAAACTGGCTAATAACTTCCCCAAGGATTGGCCCACGCGGATCATTCTGGTTCTGTTGTTGGTGCTGTCCCTGGCAGGCGCTTTTTACGGCTATCGCCTGATCCGGAATTTAATTTCCACCAATCAGACTTTCTCTTTACCGGGAGACCCTGTTATTGCTGAGAAACCGGATGAAGGGGATGTCGATTCCACTCCGGAGCCGACGGATATCCCGGAAGCGGCGCTGCCCACCCCGGAACCCTGGGATGGGGTCAGCCGGGTGACCATTTTGGTGATGGGCCTGGACTATCGTGACTGGGAAGCCGGCGAGACGCCCCATTCCGACACGATGATACTTTTTACCATGGACCCGCTCAACAAGACCGCCGCGATCGTCTCGATCCCCCGCGATCTTTGGGTGGGCGTTCCCGGTTTTGATTACGAAAAGATCAACACCGCCTATTATCTGGGCGAGTTGAATAAGCTGCCCGGCGGTGGGGCTGCCCTGGCCTCAAGGACAGTTGAGGAGTTTTTGGGGATTCCCATTGATTATTACGCTCAGGTTGATTTCTCGGCCTTTGTCAAATTCATTGATGATATTCAGGGTGTGAAGCTGGACCTTAAGGAGCCGATCACTCTGGACCGCCTGGGTAAGTGGAACACGGTCACCCTGCCGGCCGGCATCATCACGCTGCCCGGCGACTATACGCTGGCCTATGTCCGCAACCGCTATACCGAAGGTGGAGATTTTGACCGGGCGGCCCGCCAGCAGGAAGTGATCATGGCGATCCGTGACCGCATCCTGGAATTTGACATGCTGCCCAGCCTGGTGGCTAATGCGCCCCAGATCTATGAAGACCTTTCTGCGGGGATCAATACCAATATGACCCTGAACCAGGTGATCAAGCTGGCCTGGTCCGCTATGGATATTGACCGCGAAAACATCCACCAGGTGATCATCAGCAACCAGTATGTCACGCTGGGTAAATCACCGAAGGGATTGGATATCCTGGTCCCCATTCCGGATAAGATCCGGCTGCTGCGGGACGAGGTCTTTGACACCGGCGGGGCCATCGGCCCTGTTGGCGAGGGTGACCTGGTGAGTCTCGTTGCCGAGGAGAGCGCCCGGGTTTCCGTGCGGAATGGCTCTTATCTGGGCGGCCTGGCAGAAATGACCGCCGACTGGATGAGGACGCAGGGTGTCAATGTGGTGGAAGAGACCAACGCGGACTATGCAGTTTATTCCAGTATCACGGTCTATAACGCCAAGCCGTATGCCCTCAGATGGCTTTCCGAGACGGTGGGTGTGAATTCCAATATGATCACCTATGCTTATAACCCGAATGCCACGGTGGACCTGGTGATCGTTTTGGGCGATGACTGGGCGAATAACAACCCGATGGAATAGATATGGAATGGAATGAGAGGCCGCTCCTGATGGGGCGGCCTCTTTTTGATTCGTCTTTTTTAGGTCAATCAATCACTACGACCTAAAAACCCCCACAATAGGCTTTTGTTAGAAAATTGTAAATATTTTTGTATTCCCCTTGACATATATTTTTATTTGGTATATATTTAGCCAGCTAATTATTATGAAGCTAATTATTAATTTGGATGTGATATGGATAATGAAATTTACAACAGCGTTGATTTTTTGATTTACCGGATCATTCTGGCCCACCGTAACCTGGTCCGGCATAAGATGCATGCGCTTGGGCTTCACCGCGGACAGCCGCCGGTGTTATTTGCCTTGCAGGAACAGGACGGCATGGCAAATTCTGAGATGGCGGAATTTCTGCATATCACCCCGGCCACGCTGACCAATAAAGTCAAGCGGATGGAAAAGGCCGGCCTGGTCATCCGCCATCGTGACCCGGAAGATGAACGTGTCAGCCGGATCTATATGACGGAAGAAGGCCGCGGCATTATGAATAAATTGCACCATGCTTTTACAGATCGGGAAGAGTTGCTTTTGGCCGGATTCTCAGATGAGGAATCAGAGGTACTAAAAAAATATCTGAGACGGGTTTTGAGCAATATTGAGAGCAGTGACAAAGATTGGCATAAATAAGATTATTCGTTTTTATTGTGTGTTTTAAGGAGTTGACCATTGGATAGTATTCGTAAAATAAGTCCTCTACTAAAAAAATATCGTTGGCAGATTGTGATTGCCATTGCAGCAATGCTGATTATGTCCTTAACGGACCTTTTGGTTCCCCGCCAGATTCAGACGATTATTGACAAGGGAATTGCCAATAGCGATCTTTCAGTCGTTTTGCGCTCTTCACTGTTGATGATCGGGCTATCTTTGCTCAGTATGGGTTTGGCGTTTGTCAATACCATTATGTCCATGCGGGTTGCGGAAAGCTTTGCAGCGGATTTGCGCTCCAAGTTATTCCGCAATATCCAAACTTTTTCATTTGCGAATATAGATAAGTTACAAACCAGCGAGCTGTTGGTACGGATGACCAGCGATATCAATATCGTCAAAATGGCGTTGGGAATGACCATGCGGATCGTTTTCAGGGCGCCTTTGATGCTGATTGGCAGTTTGATCATGCTGGTTGTCACCAGCCCAAGGCTGGCACTGCTCTTATTGGTTTTGCTGCCCTTGGTATTGGTCATTGTCGCTGTTTTCAGTAAGAAAGCCCGTCCGTTGTTCCGTAAGGTACAGGAACGGCTTGAAAAGGTCAATTTGGTGATGCAGGAGAATATCGCCGGTGTTCGATTGGTACGAGCCTTTGTCCGTTCGGGATTCGAGAAGAAGCGCTTTGCAGATCGGAATGAGGAATATACTGAAAAAGGTACCCAGGTTAACCGGATGTTGTCCTTTCTGATGCCGACAATGATTCTGATCCTCAACCTGGGTATGGCGGCACTGCTGTGGTTTGGCGGCAATATGGTCATTGGTGGTTCACTCACCACCGGCCAGATTGTGGCTTTTTCCAACTATTTGATGATGACCATGTTCCCTGTATTGCTTTTGGGAATGATCCTGCCGCAATACTATGCGGCCACCGCATCCCTTGATCGGGTTGTGGAGGTTCTGGAAACCAAAGCAACGCTGGTTTATCCACAGAATTCTGACCATCAGATCACCCGCGGTGAAGTGACTTTTGAGAACGTTTGCCTGGACTATGACGGGATTGAGGGCGAGCATGCGCCCGTCCTGCAGGGGCTGTCCTTTGATGTTCAGCCCGGGCAGATGGTAGCGATTCTGGGCGCCACAGGTTCTGGCAAAACCAGTCTGATTAACCTGATCCCGAGACTTTACGACCCGACCAAGGGAAAGGTGCTGATTGATGGGGTTGATTTGAAGGAATATACTCAGGCCGAACTCCGGCGCAACATTGCCCTGGCATTGCAGAATGCTGTCTTGTTCAGCGGCACCATCGCCGACAACATCCGGTTTGGGCGTCCCGAAGCGACGGACGAGGAAGTGATCGCAGCTGCAAAAGCCGCCCAGGCGCATGAATTTATCATGGCCAAGGAAGGCGGTTACCAGGCTGAAGTCAGCCAGCGCGGGGCGAATTTTTCCGGCGGGCAGAAGCAACGTCTGGCAATCGCCCGGGCGCTTTGCGTCAATCCTCAATTGCTGATCCTGGATGACAGCACCAGCGCTGTGGATGTGGAAACGGAGGTGGATATCCAGAAAGCATTGGAGAAATTGATGGAGGGGCGGACCAGTTTTGTGGTTGCCCAGCGGATCAGCACTGTCCTGAGGGCAGATCGGATTCTGGTGTTGGATAATGGCCGGATTGCGGCTGATGGGACTCATACCGAGCTGATCGAGACCAGTCCGATTTATCAGGCGATCTATCATTCCCAGCTAGGCAATGGCGTGTCGGCAGCGAACGCTCAAAACGATACGGAGGTAGACAATGCATAGGAGGCTTTCTTTAGATGAACGCACTAACAAGGCCAGGAATCCTTTTAAGGGTCTACAGCGCTTGCTGGGTTATTTGAAACCTTTCCGGCTCCAATTGGTGTTTGTCTTTATTTTTGTCATTTTGGCAACCGCGCTCAATGTGGTGGGACCATATCTGATTGGTCGGGTTGTGGATACTGCCCTTACACCCAGGGATTGGAATCAATTGGTTCGAATGGTTCTGCTGCTGTTGACAAACTATCTCCTGACGTGGCTCTTCAGCGTTATTTACGGTCGAATCATGGCCGATACGGCTCAAAAGGCTATGCAAGGCATGCGTCAGGCGCTTTTCGATCATATGCAGGAACTGTCGGTAAGCTATTATGATAAACAGACTGCGGGGGATCTATTGAGCCGCCTGACCAATGATATGGATGCGATTAATTCGCTTCTCTCGCAAAATCTGATCTCCTTTATTCAGAGTTTGACGATGGTCATTGGTGTGATGGTGATGATGTTCCTCCTCAGTGCACCTCTCACCGTGGCTGCCCTCGTGGTGATTCCGATCACTTTTGTGGCAACGGCAACTATCATGAAGCGGAGTGGACCGGCTTTCAAGGCCTTACAGGGATCTTTGGGTCAGATGAATGGCCTCTTGGAAGAGAACCTCAGCGGGGAGCGAGTCGTGATCGCCTATGGGCAGCAGGGAAGTTCGCTGAAAGATTTTGAGAAATATAACCAGGAGGTGCGCGATACAGGCATAAAGGCCAATGTTTTGGCAGGTCTGATGCCCCCTGTGACCGGTATTTTAAGTAATCTGGATGTGATTGTTGTGGTGGGCGTTGGCGCTGTCATGTTAATCAACGGCGTTGGTGGAATCACGATCGGTTTGATTACCTCTTTTTCTGAATATACGCGGCGCTTTGGCCGGCCGGTCAACCAAATTGCCAACTTGTTCAATAGTATGATGGCGGCACTGGCTGGTGCTGAGCGGATCTTCGAAGTGTTAGATCACAAGCCATCAATTGAAGATGGTCCAGATGCCATCGCATTGGAGCAGGTCCAGGGTGAGGTCCAATTTGAAGATGTCTCCTTTAGCTACAATCAGAATCAACCCATTCTGAAAAACATCAGCCTGAATGCCAAACCTGGAAAAACCATTGCCCTGGTGGGGCCAACCGGTGCGGGCAAAACCACGATCATCAACCTGCTCACCCGTTTTTATGACATCGATTCCGGCCGGATCCTGATTGATGGGCATGATATCCGCGATATCCGCCAGGATGATCTGCGCCGGAAACTGGGAATTGTTCTACAGGATACGTTCTTGTTTGCTGAATCCGTGATGGAGAACATTCGCTATGGCCGGTTGGACGCCACGGAAGAAGAAATCATGGAAGCAGCCAGGCTGGCAAATGCCGATGGCTTTATTCAGCGTCTCCCGGAGGGTTACCATACCCTGCTTTCGGAGGGCGGCAGCAACCTCAGTGAAGGTCAGCGCCAGTTGCTGGCCATTGCCCGGGCGATCCTGGCCGATCCCGCTATCCTGATTCTGGATGAGGCTACCAGCAGTGTGGATACCCGTACCGAAGTGGAAATTCAGGCTGCTCTGTTGAAGTTGATGGAGGGGCGCACGTCCTTCGTGATCGCCCACCGCCTGAGTACGATTCGCAACGCCGATCAGATCCTGGTGATCAATGATGGACAATTAATCGAGCGGGGCACCCATGAAAGCTTGCTGGCCGAGAAAGGTTTCTACTACAACCTTTACACCAGCCAGTTCAAAGGCCTGTCCATGGAAGTTTAGGGGCGACCCATCTAAAATTTGCTTAAAAAAAGCGAAGAGACGCTGTTACAGCGTCTCTTCGTTCGGTTTAATCGGGAGTTGGGTCTTAGGGGAGTGCTGGGTAGGTTTCCAGCAAGGCAAAGGCCACGCCAACCAGGCCCCGGCCGGTATGCGCACCGAGAACCGGTGAGATGGAACAATCCGGCAGCCACTCGCACTTGAACACTTTTTCAAGCGCTTCCCGCAGGAGTCGTGCGCCTTCCGGGTTGCTGGCATGCCCAATTTGCAGGCGCAGGGTTGCTCCCTCACCAAATTTTTTGGCGATATAAGTCGGGATCGCCTCAACGGCACGTTTGAAAGTTCGGCTTTTGCCGCGATCATAGTATTTGCCATCTTTCTTATCCACACCGATCAGGGGTTTGATCCCCAACAGGGAGGCCAGCAGCCCTTTCAGGTGGCTGATCCGACCGCCATGGATCAGGTAGGACAGGTCCGGCAGGGTGAAGATCACTTCGGATTTGTCGCGGATGTCATCCAATAACTCGGTGATCTTTTTTAGAGGCCAATGGGCTTTGACGGCTCGAATGGCGGCTTCAATCTGCCAGCCCATTTCGATGGATAAAGTGCGGGTATCCACGAGAGTGATATGAGCACCTGTAACCTGCTTGGCCGCAGTAACAGCCGCGCTGAAAGTACCGCTCAGCCCTGAGGAAATGTGAATGGACAGGATCTCCGGATCGTCTTTGGCGACGTCTTCATAGATCTCCTGAAATTCACCCGGTGAGGGCGTGGAGGTGATGGGCATGCCATCGGTGTGTTCAAGCAACCGGTAAAACTCTTCCGATTGAATATCAACACCGCTTCTATAACTCACGCCATCGAGAGTGAGTTTTAGTGGCAAGCTATATAGGTCGACCCCTTGTTGCTGCTCTGGTGAAAGATCAAAACCGCTATCTGTAACAATTTGCATCTGGCGTACTCCTGACCGAAATAAAAATAATGGCTTTCCCAGAAGCAAATCAAATAAATAAAATGCGAACTTGAGTATACCGCGAAATTGTATTGATGAGGAAAAAGGGTCTACCTATAGTATACATAAAATAAACCCTGCTGATCAACTATGACTCAGCAGGGTTTGGGAGATAGGTGTATTCAATTATGGCGACAGGGTCACCATGATTAGTCTAGTTAAATTCGTAGGTGATGTTGGCTGTGACCTGGATGGACAGGGTGCCGGATGCAATCGGTACAGCCCCACCGGCCGCCTGTTCAACAATGGCCGAATCGGCAGTGGAGGTATATCCATCACTGATGCTGATATAAGCAATTTTACCCAACTCGACGCCGGCAGCGTCGGCGATGGCCTGGGCCTGGCTGGCGGCAGCGTCAATGGCTTTTTGCTGGGCCTCAGCGATGGCTGCGGTGGAATCTTCGATGTCGAAGCTGATGCCATTGATCGTGTTTGCTCCTTCACCCACCACAGCGGAGAGGACCTCGCCCAGCGAATCGAGGTTGCGGACAACGACGGTGACTGTGTTTTGGACCACGAAGACAGTCTGTGGTTCGCTTTCGTCATCTATCTGCGGGTCGGCGTATTTATAGTTGGTTTGCTGGTAGACATAGAAATTACTGGTTTGAATATCGTCTTCAGCAACGCCGAGGTTCATCAGGGTTTGTAAAATGGCGTTCGCATCGCGGGTATTCTCGCTGAGGGCTGTGGCCACGTTTTCATTTTGGGTATTCACGCCAATGGACACACGGGCGATATCCGGAACCACATAAACCGTACCGGTGCCGTCGGCATTGAGTGTGTGGGTCTCTTCAGCGGCGGCGGGCGCGCTTTGCAGTAGGGAACAGCCGCTCATCAGGGCTGCGAGTGTTAAAACGGCGAGGGCCGTAAGCAGTGTTTTTTTCATTATGCTTCTCCTAACAGATATTAGTTAGCTGGTTCCCCGGGAAGGCTTCAGCCTTCCCGGGGTCCTTTAGTTATTAATTTTTATTTCAATTCATAGGTCAGATTACATTCCATGGTGATGGTCAGCGTGCCAGCCGAGACGGGCACTGAGGCTTCAGCATAACCGCCGCCTTTGCCGTCATAATAGGTTGGATAGTAGTTGGAACCACCATAGACATTGATGCTCAACAGGTCGCCAAGTTCCACGCCTGCGGCATCGGCAATTTCCAGGGCTTTCGCTTTGGCATTCTGGATGGCCTGTTCACGGGCCTGGGCCACTGCGGCGTCACGATCCTCGACATCAAAATTGATTCCATTGATGTTATTGGCGCCGGCGTTGACGACAGCCGTGAGCGCCTCACCAAGTTTGGATAGATCCCTCACGATCACGGTCACGGTGTTATCCACAACGAAATAGGTGCTGGTCACCCCACCGGTCATTGGGTCATAGCGGTTGGCGGGATAGACGTTGAAATTAGAGGTCTGAACGTCTTTTTCCTCCACCCCCATACTCTTCAGCACGTTTGAGATCTCATTAGCCTGGGCCGTGTTACTATTCAGCGCATCGGCCACCAGGTCTGCTTCTGTATGGACGCCGATGTTAACCCTGGCGATATCCGGGACAAGAGAGACCTCGCCCGTCCCGCTGATGTTCATTGAGCGGGTGGGTGTCTTGGCCGCAGCAGGTGCCGCGGTGGGGACGCAGGCTGCTAACAATCCTACGATCATTAATCCAACAAATATAAGGGTGAGTTTCTTTTGCATTTTGTCGTTCCTCCAAAGATTCAACAAATAATTGTTTCTAACTTGTATGATATTAACGCAAATCGGGAGAAAAAAGTTCCAAAAATACGAACAATACAGGATTACCCGATTATGGGGTGCATTTTAGGGAGATTTATCACCGTAAATTATATTCCGTGTGGGGTGATAAATGTCACAGAGAACCGATCCCCCCTTCCTATTGACGGGTTCCCGATTCTCGTTTATGGTTAAGCATATTAAACGATTGTGGAGCAGGCATGTTCTTGGTTCAGCAACAACTGAGCGAAAAACCATGCGGGCACTGGACCGAGGTGTCCGCTTATTTATTTAAGGAACTACTGCTCAGAGAAAAAATAATCGTAGTACAATCTCACCCTCACCAAAATTAATCAATAGGAGAGACTATGGCAGAAACAACCAACGCATTTGCAATGGCTCAACAGCAATTTGATCATGTTGCTGATCTTTTGGGCCTGGATCATCAGGTACGCGAAATGCTCCGTTGGCCGATGCGCGAATATCACCTGCGCGTCCCGGTCAGAATGGATGATGGCAGCATTCAGGTACTTCAGGGTTTTCGTGTGCAGCATAACGATGCCCGCGGCCCCAATAAGGGCGGTTTGCGCTTCCACCCGGCTGAGACGGTGGACACTGTCCGCGCCCTGGCGATGTGGATGACGTGGAAATGCGCCGTAGCTGACATCCCCCTCGGCGGCGGGAAGGGCGGGGTCGTGATTGATCCGGCCACCCTGTCCGTTGATGAGAAGGAACGCCTTTGCCGGACTTTCATTCGCTCATTGTGGCGGGTGATTGGCCCCCGCCAGGACGTCCCTGCACCAGATGTTGGCACCACACCCCAGATGATGGGCTGGATGATGGATGAATATTCCCAGATCACGGGGAAATATACCCCCGGTATGATCACGGGCAAACCGGTTGGCGGTGGCGGCTCATTGGGCCGGACGGAAGCCACGGGTTACGGCGTGACCTATAACGTGCGTGAGGCCATGCGCCGTTTGAACATCGATTCGACCAAGGCCGTTGCGGCGATTCAGGGTTTTGGTAATGTGGCGCAGTATGCAGCCAAAGGCTTTATCGAGCATTTGGGTGGCAAGGTCATTTGTGTGAGCTATTGGGATCGGGCAGACCGGACGGCCTATACCGTCAGCAAGGCGGATGGCATTGACCCCGACTTCCTGATGAGCATCACCGACCAATACGGCGGCATCAATAAGGACGAGGCCACCAAAGCCGGATACACAATCGAAGCGGGCGATGCCTGGATCAGCAAGGAAGCCGATGTGCTTATCCCCGCTGCCCTTGAGGGCCAGGTGAACGCTGAGACCGTGCAGAAAGTGCATGACCGGGTGAAACTTGTGGCCGAGGGCGCCAATGGCCCCACCACACCGGAAGCGGATGAATTCTTCAAGGATCACGATATCTTTGTGATCCCGGACTTCCTCTGCAATGCCGGCGGCGTGACCACTTCCTACTTCGAGAGCGTCCAGAACGACATGAACTTCTACTGGACCAAGAAGGAAGTCCTTGAGAAACTGGATGACAAGATGACCCAGGCCTTCAAGGATGTCTATGACATGTCCATTGGTCAGAAGGTCTTCATGCGCGACGCAGCCTATATGGTGGCGATCAACCGTGTGGTCAAGGCGATGGAGCTGCGCGGCTGGCTCTAAGCCTTTGAGAAAGTGATGATAACTAAACCCCTCAACATTCGTTGAGGGGTTTTCTAATTTGGTTTATTCGCCCTTCCCACCGCCACACAGTTTGAAAGGGAGGCCAAGGCTTCCCCCTGGTGGGGAAGCTGTCTGCTTTAGCAGACTGATGAGGGGGTAAGTAAGGCGATATCTAGATCACATGCGCTACGCGACACATTTCCTACAACTGAAGGACGAATTAAATGATGCGATAAGTTGTTTTTGTTGTATCAAGTATTGTTGTTGAATCAATATCGTTTTTTGATAAGAACGCCCCTAATGAATAATACATAACTTCCATATTGCGGTGTGGACCAATAACAATTCGAGTAATTATATCTTTAAGGTCATTGCCTAATTCTATGTCAATATGGGGTATATAATATGAGTTTGCTTTGTTAAGATGTAAATCTATATCTCTCATATCCGCAGGGTAAGCAGAAAATAATCTCCATTCCTGCTCCGCAATAAAACTAGGATGTTTTATTATAGGAGCGAGAATCGCCATTTTTTTCCAAAACTCATTTCCCTCTTTACAATTATAGACAACTGAGCCCTTTGATTTTTCCTTTTTTAATGTGTCATATATGGTTTCAAGATTTCCTATCCGGGCCTCTTCAAATAAGTCTTGGATTATTTTTTCTTGCTCATCTTCTTTGTATTCACATTTAGTAAGGAAAAAATTTTGTTGTTCGGCGAGTTCTTTTAATCTTGAACCCCGAAAGCCGATAAGTATACTGCCTTCATCGTTTCCATAACTTCGCCATTGGCTGAGGGAATCAAACGCAGTTGAAAGTGAGCCAACAAATATGTTTGCTTTATAAATGCAATTAATATCATTACGAAGTGATTCGAGTTTGTCTTTTTGCTCAGGGAACTCTGCTATCTTTGTATTTATCAGCTCTTGCATTCTATTTAAAGTAAAAGAAAATTCCGAAGAATCATTTAATAATTGGATTTTAGTTGTCCAAAATTTTTTACTTTGAATTATTCCCTCTAAACCAGTTAAGGTTGTGTAATGAAATAATTCCTCTGGAGGCTCTTGGGTGGTTAGTTCTTCAAGTACTCCCACTTTTCCTCTTTTCCAAATTATTATTTTAATTACTATAATTGATATTTGTTTGTATACTTTTTCCAATCATCTTCGGCAATAATCGTCGTTAGAATATTTAAGGCACTTACGAATGATTCAGCGGTCTCTTTGTTCTCGAATTTAATTCGATTTTGATTATCGGGATTGGAAATAGCTGACAATATGTTTTTAGCATTTCTTACTTGTTTGATTATGTTTTCTATTTGTGATTCCAATTCATTTTTCATTATTCCCATTCCCATATTTTGTTATGTTTTAAACAATATAACACAGAAAGGGCAACACTTAAATACTTCTTGATACATCTGGCTTGAGCAGCTTTTTTATACTCTAATCAAACCTAGCTGCTTCAGGTCGGTCTTCATCAACCGCTCCAATTCCTTTTCATCCAGCCCAAAGGCTTCCAATACAATCCCTGCCGCTCGGATCAGCAAAGTCTCATAACGGGCCAGGTCCACACTCTCCGGGTCGGGGCGCTCAGGCAGGTCCCAGGCATGGACGCCCGGCTTCCCAAGGGTAAAGAGAAAGGCCACACGCTGACCGGGGTGCTGCTCTTTGCCCACGGCTTTGAGCTGGAAGGCGGCCCGGGCTGCCGGGGAGAGCGTGCGGTAGGCCTCCAGCTTGCGCCCCAGCCGCTGCCTGACCAGGAGATCGGCCAGGGGCACTTTGCCGCTGCGCAGGGTGCGGACCTGCCCCCGCAGGTATTTCACGGCCTGCCCCAGGCCATCGAAGGGGTCATCGTGCCGGGCAAGCAATTCGAGCAGATGGAGCTGGGTCTCCTTGACGAAGGGGGTGGCGTCCCTCCGGCGGGCATCAATCCCCCTGACCTTGATCGAACCGTCCTGAAAAACGCCAAAATAGCGATTCGCCACCGGTCGGGCTTTGTTCCCCCTGGACCCCACAAACACGATCCAGCGGTAGACGCCGTCCAGGGCGATGGGCAGGCCGGTACGTTCCTCGATCTCCAGCAGCAGTGCCTCAAAATCCGCGGGCTGAGACCAATCCGGACGCTGCACCCACAGCCCATCCACATACATCTGGATCACCTCGCAGCCCATATCCTCCGCGGCCTCCTTGGCCTGCATCATTGCCTCGCGGCCATAGGCGGTCACGGCTTGGTGGGCCTCAATCCGCCCAAAGCGGGCGTTCTTATAGCCCAGATAGCCAAAGCAGACCACCAGCAGCCACTTGAGTGCGGAGGCTCGGTGTTCGATGCGTTCCCGTTCCGGCGGATACCAGACCTTTTGCATCGCCAGCCGTTTTTTGAGAGCGATCCGCTTTTCAAGCAGGGGGCGCAGCGCTTTGGGCACCAGTCCTTCCCGGCTGTTGTCGATGGTGATTCCCAGCGCAGGAACTGGTGTGCCGTTCATCCCGTTTGGCAGGATGGTTTCCGGCGAGAGGTTGAAATAGACCATCACGGCGGGGTACATCGAAGTGAAGTCGATCATCCCCACATTGCGGTGCAGCCCAATCAGCGGTTGGTAGACGATGCCACCCTGGTCCGCGGAATAGAGATCGGCGACCGGCTTGAAGTATTCGGCCTGCTGCTTTTGATAGGGCACCAGCACCTGTTCGCGCAGGGCGGTCAGCATCTCGATGGAGGAGATGCCCGTCCCCGGGGAGACCCGGGCGGCGATCTGCAGGGGCAGCGAGGTCACCCGGGAGGACTCGATGGTGCCTTCGAGGTCATAATCGGACCAGAGCATGGCGTTCCTGCGGTCCAGATGACAGCGGCCAAAGAGATGGACCTGCTGGCCGCGATAGATGATCTGGCCGTAGGAGAAATAGGTCAGCTCTTTTTTGAGCAAGATGTCCCGCCCGGTTTCGCGGTTGAGCGGTAATGGGATCTGGTATTCCTTCGACTTTTCAACCAGCAGGGGAAGCAGCCAGGTGTCACCCCAACCCGTGATGATCAGGTCCGGGTCCACGCGTTTGAGAGTGGCCCGCAGGCAGACCAGCACGTTCTGCATATCGCTCAGCAGGTAGCGGTTTTCATGTTTGCCATAGATCACCCGCAGATAGCGCGGTCGGCCGTGATTGGGGTCGCCGGAAGGGGATAGATAGAGGCGGCGGAAGGGGATCGGCCGGGGCGTCATCTCCCAGGCGCTTTCCAGAACTTCAATGTCTTTTAGCTTATGAGTAGCTTCGTCCGCCACCACATGACAATAGGACAGCGGGGTGGCGCCGGTTTGCGCGGCAAAGCGGACTGTGATGGAAATGTCGGCATCGCTGTATTCGAGCTTTGGGAAGCGAGCGACGACTTTTTGGATGAGCGGCTGGAGCGTAACCGGGTTTTGGACCGTGGCCGCCAGCACAGGCACCCACTGCCTTCTGAAAACGTCCATTCGCTGGGTGCGATGGATGTCCGTGACCTGCGGGAGCGTCCGCAGCATGCGCCAGAGGGCGCGTAGCTGTTCGGATTCCCCCTGCGCATAGAAGGTGACCGGGAAGGGGGTGGTCAGCCGCCAGCGCGGCCCTTCGCGATCCATGAAATATAGAACAACGCCCTCCTTTTCGTCCTCAAACAGATCCAGCAGCCAGCCATCAAACTCAATCATGCCGTTTTTGAAGGTTTTCCACCGATTCTCGCAGCCGCAGGACTTCTTTATGTTCCTCCAGCAGCATTGAGAGCAGGAAGGATTCAAAGGGGAGGATGTTGGCGGCATAAGCCGCGGCGGAGAGATGCTTTTGGGCCGCGTTGAAGAGATCATCAAGGACCAGTTGGTCGCTGCGGCGCAAGGCCCGCCTGAAACGGGCCAGAGCGGCCTCGTCCTGCTGCATAATTTGAGTTGCGGAAGGGAGTGTGCGTCCCATTTTTGCCTCCTGTTTAAAATAACGGTAATTGATAGTCAGGAACTTCGGCGTCCTGCAGTTCCCAGAGGTCCGAAGCAACCTCCAGAACCAGTGGAAGTAGTTTTTGGTCTTCATCGGTCGGGGTGGTGCGAGTCCGCGCCCAAAGGGCGACCGGTGCGCTGGCGGCGATCTGCCGCAGGCGACCCAGGCTGTTATTCAACAGATAGCGGCGTTTGCCAAAGGCCACGCTTTCGTCCAGAAAGGTGCCCAGCAGGTCCAGGATCACCACCGGGGTCCCGTCCAGCGGCAGTTGCGAAAGGGTGGCGGTCATCTGATAGCAGGTGAACACCCGCGAGAGGATGACCCGGTTGAGTGCTGCATAGACTTCAACGGTCCGCTGGCGCAGCTCACGGGAGAGGGCATAGGCATCAAAGCGGTTCCCGCCGTCGATCACCAGAACCTTGCCGTGCAGAGCCAGGGTGGCGAGCATCGTCATCATCTTGCCGCTCACGCCGCGGGGAGCGACCACCAGTGATATTTTTCCCCGCTGGGGGGCGGGGAGCGAGAGGTTGTCGGGATTTTGGGCTAACATGCCTTTATTATAGCAGAACAAATGTTCTATGTCGATTCGATGTTTTATTGTTTTGATGGTGTGAAATTGTCATTGCGATGGCGCCGAAGGCGGAAGAAGCAATCTGTAATTGACAACGGAAATTTATTTTCAGGATCAATGTTTTTTCGTCACGTGCGCTGCGCGGCACATGACCTACAACAGAATAATTAAGGCTTCCTTGCACCCTCCGCTTCGCTTCAGGGAAACTGTCTGCGGAGCAGACTGGTGAGGGGAATATTGTTGAAGCCCAGGATAAATAAGATATTGTTTAAAGTCACCTCATCCGGCGCTCTGCGCTACCTTCCCCTTGAGGGGAAGGCTTAAATCCAAAGGTTGCAAATTCATTTTATTTTCGCATGAATAGGTTGTGTGGCTGTGTTCAAAATTTGAGCGCACCAAATTAAAAACTCCCCTGAATCTACTCAGGGGAGTTCGATATTACTGGCTTTTTCCGTTTATTCCGCTTCGTAAACCTCAACCTCCGGGAAGAACTGCCGCAAGGTGCCGGCGACCCAACCCTGCAGTGTGGCAGGAGAAAGGGGGCAATCTTCGCAGGCTCCGCCCAGCCGCACATAGACCTGCTGGCCTTCAATCCGGTCCAGTTCCACCGAACCGCCGTGATATTGTTCGATATAGGCATTCAGTTGGGCGATCAGAGCGATGATCTTTTCTTCAGTAATGGCGCTTGACTCTGTCATGTTGACACTCCTGGTTGAGGTCGGTTTCAAACATCATAACATAAAGCCGATTTGAGCGCAAAAGTTTATCTCTTTGGAAGAATTACCGGTTTCTAATGATTCTGTGGGGTGATCGTCGGGTAAGGGCAGGCCAAGCGTCAAGTAGGCTTGAGCGCAGCCCGCTATAATGGGGGTATAGAACGTTTCAAAATAAAAAAAATATCTCCCAAGACGAAAACCGGGCCGGCGTACCCGGTTTTCCTTTTAAATGAACTATTCACAGCTTACTCACAGGTTATCCGGGGAAAAAGGCCCTGCTTTTCAACACTTATCCACAGATTTCAGGCAGTTATCCACAGTTAATCAAGATTCGATGATCTGCGAGACCAGGTCGCTGGTTAGTTCGACATTTAGTCCCTCAGGGGAGAAATGCCAGATCACCTGGGCGAAGCGGTCAATGAAATATTGGTCGTGGGCGATGGCCAGGATCGTGCCCTCGAATTCGCTCAATGAGGCCTCGAAGGCTTCCCGTGAGGGCAGGTCCAGGTGATTGAGCGGTTCATCCAGCAGCAGGAAGTTGCAGTGCTGGGCGACCAGCAGTGCCAGCATCAGCCGGGACCGCTGCCCGTAGGATAAGGTTGCCACCGGTTGAAAGACCTCGTCTCCGGCAAACAGGAAGCGGTGTAAAAAGGTGCGCGCTTCGCTGTGGTTGCCCATTCCCGCGATGGCCTGCAGGGTTTCCAGCACGGTTTTGCCCGGGTCCAGCATCTCCTGTTCCTGCGAGAGGTAGCCGGGGTGCACGCCTGCGCCGAAGGTGAAACGGCCATCCAGGGGTGGTGTCTCCCCCAGCAGAGTCTTAAAGAGGGTGGTCTTGCCCACGCCGTTTGGCCCCACCAGGGCGATCCGCTGGCCGAGGGTGACCGTCTGGGTGATGGGCGGCAGGAGGGGGATTCCGTCATAGCCGATGCTGAGCCTGGCCAGGCTCAGGGCGATCTGGCCGCTTTGGGGGATCTCGGTGAAATGCATGCGCATTTCCCAGGCCTGTGATGGCTTATCCAGTTTGCCCTCGCCTTCCAGAAAGGCGACACGCTTTTCCAGATTTTTTGCGCGCTGGACGGTGCCTTGCGACCGGTCGGCGAAGAAACCCGCGCTGAAACCGTCGGTCTTGGCCGGGTCGGCCTTGCCACCCTTGTGGAATTTGGCCTGGTCCCGTACGCTTCGGGCGGCTTTCTTGAGCCGCCTGACTTCGTCCTGCTGGTCGGTGTAGGCGGTCATGGCTTCAGCAAATTCCACCTCACGCCGTTCCAGATAGTTGGTGTAATTGCCGGGATATTCCCGAATGCCGTCACCGGTGGGTGGGAAGGCGATTACTTTGTGGATTACCGCATCCAAAAAGGCCCGATCATGTGAGACGAGCAGAATGCCGCCCTGGTAGGAGAGCACCCAATCCTGCAGCCAGGAACGCATTTCGAGGTCCAGATGGTTGGTTGGCTCATCCAGCAGGAGGACCTGCGGCCCTTCCAGCAGGACGCCGGCCAGCGCCAGCCGGACCTTCTGCCCGCCGCTCAGGGAGTCAACCGGGGTGATCTGGGGAATCTGTAACAGATCAAAGCCTTCCAGAATAGACTTTCGGGCTCCTTCCATTTCCTGCGCCTGTGTCAGGTCGCCAAGGAGCTGATCATAGCGGGTGGCCAGCGCGGGGTTGTCGGGCTGGCGGGTCAGGGCCAGGCTGACTTCTTCCAATGCGGCCAAAGTCGTTTGAAGATTGGAGGCAAACCGGTTCAGGTAGCTGCCCACTGTTTCATCCGGGGCGAAGTCAATGCCCTGCCGGAGATAACCGATCCGCAGGTTGGCAGGGTGATAGGATACATGGCCGGAATCGGCTTGCTCGATGTCGGCGATGATGTTCATCAGCGTGGACTTGCCGCACCCATTGGGGCCGACCAGTGCAGCGCGCTCGCCTTTATTCAAACTGAAATGGATGTTTCGGAGGACGGGGTTCAGTCCATAGCTCTTTGAGAGATGATGAATGGTAAACACAACAACCTGCTTTCTTAAAAGAAAAAACCCAGGGAAAGCCCTCGGTTAAATACAATTTCACCGGATGGTTACTTTCCTATAAACTTAAGAATTTAGCGGTTGAAGCGAATCACTCACACTCCTTGATAGTGGACGTCGCTTAGATTATAACAAAAAAATAGGCTGGAGGGAACCTTCACTAAGGAATAGAGCATATCGCAATGATCAATAATCCCTGCTTGACCCGGATATACTATAATTATTAAAGATGTAAATTCAATTAAATTGCCATCCATTTTGTACCAGAATGGAGGGTTTGGGTGAGACTAACTATGGAAAATAACGAAAAAGAATACCCACTGCTCTTTGCCCAATCCGGACCATTGGAAAGCCAGCGCTGGCAGGTCAAATCAGATCTGCTGTTGGGACGCGATTCGGAATGTGATATTGTGATCCCCCTGCGCCAGGTCTCCCGGCACCATGCCCGGATTAGCCCGACCAATGAGGGGGTCTGGGTGGAAGATTTAGGCAGTAAAAACGGCACTTATCTCAATAGTGTCCTGATCAAGGAGCGGGAACTGCTGGTGGATGGGGATGAACTGCAGATTTCCCTGGCCCAGCATTTCATCTACCTGAGTTCCGATGCCACCATGCCGCTGGAAGGGCTGCCTTTGGAAATAATAAAACGGCGGCTCCGGGTTGATGTCGGAGCGCGCCGTGTTTGGGTTTTGGATGAAGAAGTGGATCCACCCTTATCCGCTTCCCAGTTCAATCTGCTTCAGGTGCTTTATGAACAGCCGGGCGAAGTGGTTTCCCGCCCGAAGGTAATTGACGCGGTCTGGAGCCAGGCAGCGGGAGGTGTCTCCGAACAGGCTTTGGATGCCTTGGTCCGCAGGCTGCGGGACCGTTTGGCGGAGATTGATCCCGATTGGGAATATGTGGTCACTGTCCGCGGCCACGGCCTCCGGCTGGATAACCCTCCGGTTTAAGGGTTGCTTTATTCTGCCGCTTCGCTTTCCAGATTTCGTTTCATTGTAAAACGTAAGGCCTGACGATAGACTTGTTGAAGTTTATCGGCGGCTGCTTCGCGTCCCTGTTGCTGACCGGTTTGGTTCATCAGGTTCAGCAGGAAGGACATGAAGTCGTCCGTGATCTCATCGGCGTTATCTTCCAGCAGTTTATTGATTGCGGCATCGTCTTCAGCCTGGATCAGGGCCTCGATTAATTCCACATTGGCGCCTGGGGCGCTGACCTTTTGGATGGCGCTGGTGATGGCCTGAAGTTTTTTGAGCTGGTCTTCGTCATTCGCATTGCGAGCTTCCTGAATGCGTTTGCGGAGAACTTCCAGGAAGATTTCGTTGATGCCGGGCAGGGCCTGCAGGGTGGCTTCTTCAATGTTTTCCTGCTTGAGGATCTCGTCCATCAGATCAGAGGAGATTTTCTCCTGCTCTTTGATGGCCTCATCAATTTCATGGGTCATTTCCAGCAGGTTATCGCGCAGTTCATTGAGGTGCGTTTGCTCTTCCTGATCCGCATTTTGGATGCGGTCGGTGAGCAGTTCGAAGAAGGCATAATCCAGCCCGCCGCGGGCCATGCCGACCAGGGTGGCTAATTTGACTTCATTGTCCGCGGCCTTCACGATCATATCCAGCAGTTTTTCCCGGGTCAGCCCGGCTTTGCTGGCTTCTTCGAGGGCCTGGATGGCGGCCTGCTGGTCCTGAGCCTGCTTGAGGACCTGCTGACCATATTCGGTGTTTTCCAGCAGTTGCTGCTGCAGATCGGCCAGGACATTCACACTTTCCTGCTCGCCGGCTGCGGCTGCACTTTGGATCAGTTGCTGGAGCATCATCAGCATTTGTTCATCCACCAGAGCTTCTTCCTGCCGGATCACTTCCGGCCGGGAGTCGGGCGTTGTCCCTGCCAGCCGCTGGAGGAGGTTCAGCCGTTTTTGCTGTTCTTCCAGCATCTCTGGGGTGATGCCGTCACTTTCGAGGATGCGCTCAACCAGACGCTGCTTGGTGAGCATGGTCTCGGGCTTCAACAGGTAGGCTTTGCGCTGCTCCATGGGCAGGGAATCCATCACGTTTTTGATCAGGGGGCCGATCATCTTTTCCTGTTCATTGACAGGCACGTTCATGGAAGGTGGGAAGAAGGTCAATAGAAGTTCTTTGGAGGGATCGTGATAAACGATCGGTTCCGGGACTTCGCCGTGGTAACCACAGTTGGGACACTGGATGTGGTTATAGGCGCCGGAAAGCAGGATCTGCTTGGCCTGGGGGTTCTGGCCAAGATCAAAAAGCCGGGTGATCTCCGCGGCGACGGGTTGCCGGCATTGGGGACATAGGACAGTTGATTTTGTCATGGGATTATTTCACTTTCTGATCAATGATTACCGAAATTGCATTATACCATTTCGTTATTTTCAAAAATTGAACCGATTTTGATTAGACAATGGTACCTGTAAAATCTTAGAAGTCTATAAGAGAAGTACTACTGTATTCGAATAAAAAAGCAGATATAAAAAAGGATTGAAAAACACCTTGCTGTGACCGTTCATCAAACCCCATCCTCGTTCCATCTCCTGAGCTTAGGGGATGGATGCCTGTAAACGAAAGGCAGCAGGCAGAAAGGGGCCTTCCTATTCGCATCAGGTTGAACATGGTATCATAGGTTAACTTCTCTAGAGTGATCAAACTTATTGTGAAGCCTTACAAGCACATCCTTTTTCTGATTATCATACTCTCACTGCTTGCCGGGGCCGGGCTCTCGGGGTCAGCCGCTGCATCCCAGCAGATGACTTTTGATTCCGTACAGGTGGGGCTCTGGCCGGAACAAACTGGTCAATCTGTCTTTATCAGCATGGAACTGAAGCTCTCCTCCGCGGTTGTCCTTCCCCAGGAGCTTGTGCTGCAAATTCCAGCAACCGCCGGAATAAACTTGCTGATGAATGTGGATGAGCGCGGGTCTGTGCAGCAGGCAGTTTGGGAGGAGACCTCCGGGGAGTTGTGGAAGGATGTTCGGTTTACAGCCACCGCCTCAAATATCCTGCTTGAATATACCGATCCGACTCTGGTTTATTTTGACCAGCTCAGGACGTATAACTACGTTTGGCTTTCCAATTATCCGGCGAGCGATTTGGTCATTGCGGTCCACCAGCCCTATGGCGCTGGAGAACTGGTCACCCATCCAGAGGCAGATGAGATTGATCCCTGCTGTATCCATACCATCAATGCCGGCAGAATGACTGGCGGGGTTTCGTATGGTGTAACCTTGCACTATGTCAAAGATCTCAGCAATGCAGATTTCCCGGCCCTGGCTGTTTCACCTGTGGCCGCGGTCAATGAGAATACCGAGGGCAGGACTTTCATGCCTTCAACGGTGGTTGTTTGGCTCCTGGCTTTTGCCCTATTGCTCATTCTGTTGGTTGGCTTTTATTATTGGTGGTATCAAAGGCGCTTTATTCAGGAGAAGAACAGCAATGAGGATAATTGGCTGATGCGTCGTTCGGAGCAAAAGGCAATTTTCTGTCATGAATGCGGCAGCCGCTCTCAACCGACAGATACTTTTTGTCGCAATTGCGGTACGGAGTTGAGAAAGAAAGAGTGAGAAGGGCGAGGGGGAATTTGAGTTTGTTTTTCCAAGAATAGCGTAGGTCACGTGCTGCGCAGCGCACGTGACAAGAAGAGGAGGGTAGTTCAAGAAGCCGTTCTTTTTTGAATTATTTTTAATTTTGTAGGGGCGGGTCTTGTGCCTGCCCTGGGAAACAGGTTCACTTTTTGATTTAGGGAATCCCCCTCATCCGGCACTACGTGCCACCTCGAGGAGCGCAGCGACGAAGCCCCCGAAAAGAAGTGAGGGGGTAGAGGAAATTGGTTGTACAGATTTTTTATGAGGTGAATTACTCCCCTCATCCGGCACTACGTGCCACATTCCCCACCAGGGGAAAGGCGTAAACCTGCGCTGCACGGCACATGACCTATGGGATATGCTTTCAATATAAAAGGGCGGGTCAAAGACCCGCCCTTTTGGATTAATGGGTTGTTTGATTTACGGCAATAACTGGGTCCAGTTGGCGCCGCCATCTTCCGTACGGTAGAGCTTCAGCGGAGAGAGCGTGCTGGAATCCGGGGTGGTGATGACCCAGCCGTATTGGCCGTCAACGAAATCGACCTTCAGGATCGATTCGGTGGACGGGATGCCGGTCAGGGACATGGCAGCCCAGGTCATACCACTGTCAGTGCTGCGATAGAGGCTTGTGCCCGCCGCCATCCAGCCGGAGCTTGGCGAATCGAAGTCAACATCCTGCCCGTTTTGCACCATCCCCTGGTGGATCCAGGTCTGGCCGCCGTCATCAGTGCGATAGATCAACAGGTAGGTTTCGCTCGCATCGGTCAGCATCCGAACCGGCAGGTAGCCCACCGTTCCGCCCACGAAAACGGGCGACCGCACCTCTTCATAGGTGTTGCTGTAACCAGCCGGCAATATGATGTCCGTTTCCAGGGACCAGGTCACGCCGCCATCGGTGGTGGCGTAGAAGTAGAAGTAATCGTTCATCGGGATATCGCCGCCGATCCAGCCGTGGTTCATATCCAGGAAGGCAAACCCGCTCTTATGACCGCTGCCCGGCAGGGAGGCCATGCTTCCTCCGGGTTCATGGGCGAACATTTGGGTCCAGTTCGCGCCGCCATCGGTGGTCTGGTAAATGGCGACATATTGTGACCCCGCACCCGCGCCCAGATCCACCAGCGCATAACCGCCGTTCTGATCCAGGAAGAAATAGCGGGCATTATCGAAAGGTACGGGGGTAGTGCTCCAGGTCACGCCGCCATCGGTGGTGTGATAGAGCGTGCCGCTGCCGCTGCCAAAGTTGCTGGGGGACACCCAGGCGGTGTTGGCATCCAGAAAGAAAGGCGATAATCCCCAGGAGGTGGTGCCGGAAGGCGGGGTGCTCAGGGCCGCCGGGGTGGCATTGAGCCAGCTCACGCCGCCATCTACGGTCACCAGGATGTTATTGTTATCCTTGGTCACAGCCCAGCCCTGCAGGGGGCTGAAGAATGAGATATTGTCGAGCACGGGGCTGGAAAAGACGGGCAGGCTGGGGGTGGGCTCGGTGGTTGCCGTCTCACTCGGCGCCTGGGTTTCGGTCTCGATTGGGGGCTCGGTGGTGATTTCTGTTGGGATGTTGGTTTCGGTTGGGGTCGGCGTGTTCCAGGGCGCCTGGCAGGCCAGCGCGGCCAGAACCAGAGCAAGAATACTCAACAGGATGGCTATTTTATTTTTCATTTTGCTCTCCATTCACTATGTTATACCGCCTGGAAATCTACATCCAGACGGTTTGAGAGGGTGAAAGGTTCCAAAACGGTAGGGGAAAAAGTTTTATTCATTTGACTTGCACATTTTCAGCATAGCACATGGCGGAATGCAAAGTCAACGGAGAAAAAAGTTTATGACAATTTATTAATAATCCGGCGGGCTTCATTCAAGTGGATGATCGTGTGCCGGGTGGGCGGCATTAACAACAGCCCGGCCACAGTCTGTTTGCCCCAATAGTCAATTACGCCATAGCCGACATCCAACACAGCGCCTTCATTCTTAATTCGCTGAAGGTTTTCAGGCGTGGGTTTGCGGGTGAAATCCGCCGGGGTAAGCTGCTTCACAATCCTGCGGGTCGCCCGTCCAACGGCATGGCGGTATTCCCGTAAGGCGTCAATGTTCACCGCTGCGTCTAACGCGTTCGCTGTTTCCAGCCCGGTGCCGTTGCCCGTATGCTTGATTGGGGCTTTCATCTTTGCCTGCCAATTCTCCCGGGTGAATAGCTGATCCTTCTCTGAAACCAGCAGGTTCATAGTGATGTCCTCTATTCGGCTCAGGTGCCAGAGGATCCAGATCAGGGAATGTTCCTGTCCATCGAGAATTATTCGATATTGAGTATCCGTCAGCTTGTCCAGCAGCAAATCCTCATAGGACCAGGGGGCTTCCGGGGCCACTTTGGCGGAATGAAGGATTCCATGTTGGTCCAGAAAAAGTGGAATGGCATCTTCATGCCTCTCCGGCTTTTGCAGCGCTTCACGCAGGGCTTTTTGTCTGGGGTTGAGCTCTTTTCTCAATCGATCAAGTTCCATCAGCTCTCTTTTCTGTTCTTTCCATTGTAACTATTATACAAACATTGACCGCCTCTTGTAGTTGGACTAATTTCAGACCTTCGTTATAATTAATCCAACGGAAACAGCCAAATTCCTGGTGTTTTTCGAAAGGAGCAAAAATGTCCGAAATCAAATCGGTCGTCAAGCGGGATGGGTCGGTTGTTGATTTCACCCCCCAAAGGATCACCAACGCCATCTATCGGGCCGCGGTCGCCGTGGGCGGACGAGATAAGGCCACAGCGGAAAAGCTCTCCGATGAGGTCGTGCAGGTTTTGGAAAAGAATACGCCCCCCGGCGAGATTCCCACAGTTGAACAAATTCAGGATGCGGTTGAAAAAGTCCTGATCGAGCAGGGGCATGCCCGGGTGGCCAAAGCCTATATCCTCTACCGGGCGGAACGCGCTCAGTTACGCGAAAAACGGGCGGATCGGCGTTCCAAACCGTCCAGCAATATCCCCTGGTCCAAGCTCTGGCGGGTGCTGGATTGGGCGGTGGACCATAACGTTCATTCGGTGGAACACCTCAATGAGCGGATCAGGAAGGGCGAGATCTCCCAGATCGTGGCCGAATCGGAAGCCTTTTATAACGAAGATGTGGAGAACGCCGCCAACCTGGCCGCCCAACGGAAGGAAGACCTGCGGATGGTGATCATTGCCGGGCCTTCTTCCTCGGGCAAGACCACCACCACGATCAAGATGGGGGAGCGGCTGGCACGTTATAACATGCGGCTGGTCACGCTGAACGTGGATAATTACTTCTTCGACCTGGAAATGCACCCCAAGGACGAGTTTGGCGACTATGACTTTGAAACACCCCAGGCGCTGGATTTGGAGCTGATCAATGAACACCTGAACCGGCTGTTTGAGGGCGAGGAAGTGCGGATCCCGTTTTATGACTTCAAGACCGGTAAACGCCAGCCCGAACAGACCCCGATGAAGCTGGAGCCGAACGATGTGATCCTGATCGACAGCCTCCACGGGCTTTATCCCGATATGACCAAGGACATCGCCCCGGAGAAGATCTTCCGGCTCTATATCGAACCCCTCCTGCAGCTCAAGGACCCCGAAGGCCACTACGTCCGCTGGACGGATATCCGGTTGATTCGCCGGATGCTGCGGGACCAGGCGCACCGGGCCTATGACCCCACCAAGACCCTGCTGCACTGGCATTATGTGCGCTCCAGCGAGCTGCGTAATATCATCCCCTATGTGAACACCACGGACTATATCGTCAACAGCGGCATGCCCTATGAGATGTCCATGTATAAGGCCAAGCTGTTCCCGGAGTTCGCCCGCTGGACGGAGGAATATGCGGATGATCCATTGCGCAAGGACGCGCACGAACGGGCCAGCCGGGTCTACCAGCTCATGCAGGGCCTCGAAGCGATTGACGATGACAGCGTGGTGCCGGAGAATTCCGTGATCCGCGAGTTCATCGGTGGGAGCATTTACGAGTATTAAGAGATTGAGAAGATAGGATAAATTACAAGAGGCTGTCCCGAAATTACGGGGCAGCCTTTTTGGTTTTGTCTTGTGTAGATTGCGGTTTCGGTGTGGTGCCAGTTTGTCACATGCGCTGCGCGGCATGTGACCTACATCTTATTGATCTCTCTTGAAAATGTTGGTTCTATATTAGATTAAAGATAGAGCAGTCTATCTTCTTCATAGATTATTTCTTATATAAGTATTGGAGTGCATTTCTAGCTAAATCGGCTCGATATTTCAAATGTTCAATTTCATGAGGTTGTTTAAGGAAATCACCAATTTCCTTGAAAGTTGTAAATTTAAATGGGTTGTCAATTGAGAAAAATAATAGCTTCTCAACAATAGTTTTTAATTCATAAACATACAACTCTACTGCAGAAGTTTCTTCACCGGCATGGACCGATTTATTACGATAGTTTCTTAATTGGTGTAATATTTTAAGAACAACTTGATTATTAGGGTATAAATAGGCTGCTCTTTTTGCAGTTTCTTCATTTGATCCATATATTGTATCCGTTAACTTTTCTAATAGCCCCCATAATTTTAAATAGGAATTCTGAAGATTGCTATCATCAAGTGCATTCGTATATCTTACGATAGAGTTTATTAATTCTGCCTTATAGTTCACCTTTTTAATTTTATTAAGAACGCCGTTTGTAAATTTAATTATATTTTGATATTGATTCATCTCTATGGGGTTTATAGCCCCTTTATAGTTGGGGTCGTAATAAAACAATTCCTTATTTACTAGCTCACCGTTTGGATGATGTATAAAATGAATTGGCCCTAGGACAATTTTATTTACTGGCTTCGTTTTTCCACTAAATGAAAATCTAAAAGTATTCCCCCTGTTAATGTGGAGATTCCAAATTCCTCTAAAATAATCTAAAGTATCAATCCCTTTATTAAATGCATGATCTATTGATCTCGCTGAAACATGTACTCTTACGGGCAGATAATTTTCTGGTGGGTTAACTATTAAAGCTTTGGTAGTATTTCCTTCAAGAGCTTTTTGTTCTTTTTCGAATTTAGGTGGATGGTTAGATTCGAGTATTATTTGTGAATTCCCGAAATATAAGCGTTTAAATATGTTAGGCTTTGTTATTGATATAGTAGTTGAGATAACAAATCTATTTATTGGTAAATTTAAATAATCGTTTGTTAGTTTTTTAATTTCACCTACAAGGGTTTTATTTGTAATATTTCTTTTAGAAGCAACATTAATAATAGCTGTTCTAGCAATTCCAAGACCATCATTCTCTGGTATATCATCTCCAAAATCCATTATTGAAAATAATAAAAAGGAAATTGGTAGTATTTCGAGACCTGGAACTGATTTTGATCCTGATTTTGACTCTGATTTGTTTAACAAGTTAACTATCCAGGTTAAATCTTTATCGTTTTGACTTTTTGTCAAATTTTCCTCCTAAGAATTTAATTTAATATACAACTTAAATTAATTCCATGTCAAATTCTTAGTGAGTCATTTAGTTTTTGGAAGTATTTTTGTTGAAATTCCACTTCACGCTGATCAAATTAAATGAACCCCGGAGAGACAGTCCGGGGTTCAAGAGAAAGGGGGGAATAATTTGTTATTTCAGCGCATCCAGCCACTTTTGGGCGATCTTGCGGTTGCGGTTTTCCAGAATACTCATTGTCATCACCAGCTTGGCGGTCACGTCCGCCAGGTCCCAGTTCTTGGCCTGGATCGTCTCGAGCACGGCCTGCCGGGTTTTCTCCGTCAGGCGGGTCTGCGTGAGGATGTCCACCAGGCGCCAGGCACTGTGTGACTTGCGGATCTCGTCAATGGTCAGCTCTTCAAGCTTGTCCAGAGCGGCGTCCATGATCACGCGTCCCTGGCGGGGATCGACGCTTTCCACGTAGATGCGGTTGATCGGCTCCGTGCCGGAAGCGCGCACCCGCAATTGATAGCGGTCATCGCCGTTCTTATCTCGTAACTGCATCTCGGCCACGTCATAGCGGATGCCGCCCAGGTAGGCCAGGTCCATGCCCGCCACCTTTGGGGCGTTCTCGCTCTGCGGCAGGTCGAGGTAATAGCTGATGAAGGCTTCTTTGGCCTCCAGCGGCGCATCCACGTCGGTGCGGCCGGTGTTGGAAGTCGGGTCATCCGGTGAACTGCCGTAGGATTTCCACAACCCGTCCATCTTGACCGTATCTTCCCAGATGGCGGAGATGGTGGTCAGCGGGTTTTCTTCGCGGGTGCCGAAATAGGCCAGCATGTCCATGATGAGCAGGTTGGCCCAGGGGCCGTCCTTGTCGGTCACATGGCCGCGGGTCGTCAGGCCGGAGGATTCCTCACCGCCGATCAGGATGCGGTCACGCCAGTTGGCCGGCAGCGGTTTTTCGGATTGATAGGCCCGGTCGGTGCGGCGGATTTCCTCGATATATTTGATGCCCACGGGCACCAGGAAGGCATTCTTGAGTACCCGGTCTTCCCGGGCGCCGATCTCGATGTGATAGAAGGGATGGCTGACATAACCGGGCAGCGCGCCCTCGGCGGGTTTATTTTCCTCGTTGCCCTTGATCTTGCCAGCCAGGATCTCAATCAGGGGGGAACCGGTCTGGGTGGCGATCACCCGCCCGGTCAGCCCGCGCTCGATGCCCAGGTAGCGGATCAGCATTGGCAGGATCTGGTTGGGGCGGAAATAAACGCCGCCCTTATCCACGATGCCGAAGCGGTCGGCGTCGGTATCCATGCCCATGCCCAGGTCGGCATCCAGTTCTTTAACTTTGGCTTTGAGGGGGTTGATGAAGGGTTCCTCGGGGTTGGCATAGTCCAGCCCGGTCAGGTTGGGGTCGCGTTCAGCGTGCACCACGGTGTAGCGGACGCCGGCTTCCCCGGCCAGGCGGGTGAGATAGCCGCGGCCGGAGCCGTGGAATTCATCGATCACAATTTGCTTGTCGGCAAAGAAAGTCCTGATCCGGTCAAAGTTGATCGGGATGCGGGCATTGCCTTTGCCGTTTTGTTTGAGCCAGCTCACGTAATCATCCAATGGGTCAAAGCCGCGCAGCAGGCCGCGCTGGCGGGCATCCACCAGGTCCGCAGTGCGGGCGCCGGCATCCATCAACTGCAGCTCATTGATATGGAAGGCCAGGTAATCGGTCACATTGGAAGGTGCCGGGTAGCCCAGGCGGGGATTGAACTTGATCCCCTGCCACTCGGGCGGGTTGTGGCTGGCCGTGCAGATCAGCAGGCCGGCGACCTCATCGGCGGGCAGATCATCCGTCAGGTAATAGACCAGGGCGGGCGTGGGGGTATCGCGGCTGGCGAAATCCACCTTGAAGCCGTTGGCCAGGCAGACTTCGGCAGTCCATTCGGCCACCTTGTCAGCGTTGCGGCGAGTATCGTAGCCCACCACGATCCGCTTGCCTGCCAGGTTCTCACCGCCCACAAAGGCAGGGACCTTGTCGTCATTGAGGAAGTCACAGACCGCCTGCACCACCTGCCGGGCACGGCGTTCGGTGAAATCCGCACCCCAGCGGGCGCGCACCCCGGAAGTGCCGAAGCGCAGGTATTTGCGATCATAGATGGAGCGCAGCAGGCCCAGCGACTGGTGGTCGCCGACCAGGCGGGGATCCAGGGTCCGCAGACGGAAGCTGTAGAGCCGCTCATAGATATTGCCGATCTGGACCACCCGGAAGGGCATCCAGCGGTCAGGGTCCAGCGTGTAATCCATGCTGTCCAGCAGGGGGAGGATTTCATAATTGATGGCTTCACGCAGGCTGTCAAAGACCGGCGCGGCCAGATATTTCTTTGCGAGATTGATGGCCTTCTGGCGGAGTACGCCGGTGGCTGGGATATAGTCCCGGTCAATGAGGGCCCGGCGTCGCTGCCCGGCTTCGTTCTTGGGCTTGAACTGCTCCAGCCGGTACTGCGTGCCAATGGCGATCAGGGTCAGCAGTATGCTGAAAGCCCGCGAAGACTCATTGTGGTTCTCGGCGATCAGGGTCTGGTCTGAGAGCAGTTTTCGGTCCAGCAGGTCCAGGAAAATGCTCATCTCAGCGATGGCGGGTTCCCAGGCGGATTTTTCTTCAGCGATGATCAAAGCCCGGTTCAGGACGTTAAAGGTTGCCCCGAATTCCGGGATCTCCAAATGGTCAAAATTTGGTGAGAGAGGGGTCATGAAATTCTCCTTGGATTTCCAAAGGTTCGTTTAAAAAGTCATTTTACCTGACGGGTGCGGGTTCAGCTTTCCCGTTGGACCAGCCCGCCGCGGGTCACATTGAGCACTTCGAGGAAGCTGCCTTCGGGCGTACCGGTGGCAGCCTGGACGGCTTCACAGAGAGCGAAGGCTTGCTGGGCCAGCTCTGCTTCGGTGTGACGGGTGTCGGCTTCCAGCATCAGCCGCACTTTAGGTTCCGTGCCGGAATAGCGCAGATTCAGACGGGTTAGTCCGGCGAGGTTGCCCTGGATCTGTTGTTTGAGCGCCTGAACTTCGGGCAGGGTTTCCAGGTCCAGCTTCTCGGCCACCCGGGCGGAAGCGATCACCTGGGGATATTTATGAATGCTCTCAGCCAGGCTCGCAAGGGTCTCAGCGCCGCTGGCGAGGAAAGCTCTGATCAGATAGATGGCGGAACGGATGCCGTCTCCGGTGGCATGGGCTGGATCCATCAGGATGATGTGGCCGGATTGTTCCCCGCCCAGCCCGATTTTACCTGCCTGCGGTTCCTCATCCATCAATTGCTGCAGTTCGGCCATCACATATTTATCGCCCACAGGGGTTTCGATGAACCGGATGTCCCGTTCTGCGAAGTAATTGACCAGTGCACCATTGCGCATGGTGGTGCTGACAACGGTATCACCCAGCAGGCGGCCCTGAGAGCTCAGGTCGTCGGCCAGGATCGCCAGCATGTGGTCGCCATCCACCAGGTCGCCCGCTTCATCCACGAAGATCACCCGGTCGGCGTCGCCGTCAAAGACGATGCCGAAGTTGGCTTGATGGGCCACGATCAGATCGTGCAAGTTCTGTGGTTCCCGCCGGACGTGCTCGGAGCCAGCCAGTTCGTTGATGTTGGTGCCGGTGGGTGAGGCATTGATCACCACCACATCGGCGCCCAGGCGGGAAAACACCTCGGGGGCATACCAGGAGGCCGCGCCATTGGCGCAATCCAGGGCCAGCTTGAGGTCGGAAAGATCCAGATCGGTGTGTTCGTTCACTAGATCCGCAACGTAAAGTTCCCGCAGGTCGGTGCCGTCAATCTGGCGCCCAAGATGCCGGGCATCAACTTCGCTGAAGGCCGGATCGGTATCTAGCAGGGCTTCAATCGCCAGCTCGATCTCCGGGCTCAGCTTATGTCCTTCGGCGTTGAAGAACTTGATCCCGTTTTCGTTCACCGGGTTATGGGAGGCGGAGATCACCACGCCTGCCGTGGCGTTGATCTTGCCGACCATGAAGGCGACCCCGGGTGTGGTGATCACGCCCAGGTCAATCACGGTGGCACCGCCAGCCAGCAGCCCGGCCGTGAGCGCGCTTTGCAGCATCTGGCCGGAGCCGCGCGTATCGCGGCCGATCACGAAGGCGGGATGAGCCGTGGTCTCTGAAAGGACGATCCCGGCCGCATAGCCCAGCCGGGTCGCAAATTCGGGCACCATTGGGGATTGTCCCACATGGCCGCGCACCCCATCGGTTCCAAAGTATTTTCTTTTTTGATTGGTTGCCATTTTTCCGGCTTGCTCCTATCTTTCTCGTTCAATGGTCTTTCAAAAAGAAAACTGCCCCAAATGAGTCATTTCAGGTCAGTTTTTCGGATGTTCTTATTTTATCTGCAAATCCGCCACCACCGGAAGGTGATCGGAGGCCCGTTTGGCCAGGTCGCTGGTCTCAATCCGGCAGGCATAATTGACCAGCCGCTCCCGCGGGTAGAAGAAAATGTGATCAATGGCTTCTTTGAGGCCGGGGTGCGTTGGCCCCTCAACCTCGGGCTCCAGACGGATGAATCCCTGTTCCGATTTCAAGAGCTGCTTGATGCCAAATTCACCCTTGAAGGCGTTGAAATCGCCGGTAAGGATCAGCGGCTGTTCCCGATCCAGGATATGCACCCGTGCCAAGTCGAGGATCCGCTGGACCTGTTCATAGCGCATCAGGTGGGATTGCTCGATCTTCTTGCGGGAGGATCTTGGATTTCGTTCACCGACCAGGGTGGTGAGGTGCAGCGAGGTGATGAAGGGGAAGGGTGGCTCTTTCAGCCGGGCCAGCAGGGCAAAGCGCGGTTCGGTGTCGCGGGTGCCTTCATAGGAAGGGGGCATGTAGAGCGGGATGTTGCGGGGGACGCCGGCCTTTTCGAGATCGCCCAGGCGCGAGAAGGGCTTGCGGGAGTGGATGGTGTTGCCTTTGGACCAGTTCCACCAGTCATTGAAGATTCCCCTCACCATGATGTCCTTCTTCACCTGCAGGTGAGCTTCCATCGAAACGGTCTTGCCATAATGAGAATATGAGTAATCGCCGGCATCGTTGATCGCCTCCAAAGGGCTGTGGACTGCGCCGTCGGCGTCCACATATTGGGCGACTTCCTGCAGGCAGAGCACGTCTGCGTTAAGCTGCTTGATCAGCAGCATCAGGGCTTCCTGGCGGGATTGCGGGCTGTCATTGGGGACGGGGCCGTAGGTCTTTTCCCCGCCGCTGATATTCAGGGTGACAAGGCGGAAATCCATGGTCATGGCAATACCCCCCGGTTTGTCAGTAGTTGAAATTTTATATCCATTTGAGGTTTCATAGCCCCCATATTATACCAATGAAGGGGACGGGGAGCGTGGACCGCCGGATGTGGGGAAATTAACCTGGCGGACAGGTAGGGGTGGGTCTGCCTGCCTCTGCTAAGAGTAGTGCCCGTCCTTCTTTTCGGTCGCCCATCAGGGGCGACCCTACGGTGGAATTTAAATCTTGTACTTTGGAGCCCACGTGACAAGGAGAGTAGGGTGGGTCGCTGACCCACCAAAACGGTGTTGTCCTTATAATTCGAGTGAAGGTTACATAGGATATATTCTCAAACTGGTGGGTTCAAAACGGAACCCACCCTACAGGGATTCCGCCCCCTGTAACAATACATTCAACTGCAATTCCCCCACCTGCCCATCCGGCTCGTAAATGTAACAGATATTACTGATGTCCATTTCCCACTGGTAATCATCCTGCGCCTCCAGCCAGGTGCGTACTTCGGGCACCTGTTCGCTGGTCAGGTCACCATAGGCCAGGCTGATATGGGGGAGCCAGTTCTCGGCATTGTAATAAGCGCTCAAACCCTGGGTAATTGGCAACATCCGCTCCCAGAGCTGTTTATGCAAGGCGTCCAATATGGGATTGCGCAGCACTTTGATGAAAAGCACGGGGACCGGTGCGGGAAAGAGGCCGATGCCGGCGGTTCGGACAGTGAAAATGGGTGTTTCCAGGGCGGTTTCGGCCACAGCCCAGTCCATTGCGGGGCGCTCGTATTTTTCAGCGATATTCCAGGAGAAGTGGGGATAGGGCGTGATGCGGATTCCGTTCAGCCCGAAATTGGTCTCAAGGCCGTCCCAAAGGGATTCGACCCGGGTGAAATAGTGCCCCGGCAATAAGGTGACCAAACCATGCATTGAAACTTCTCCTTATCCGGCCAATTTGGCGATCAGGACATCCAGAGCGAGCCCGACATCCATCCCGCCGGATTTGCCATCCACATCAATCTGCAAAAGTTGGTGGTAGATGGCTTCGAGCGCCGGCAGGCTGAACTGGCGGGCCTGGCCCGATATCTTCTGGGCTACATAACTGTGCTGCTTGAGTTGCCGGGAAATATCCGCCTGGCTGCCGCCCGCGTCGAGGATCTCTCTGGCCTGGAGCATCAAGCGGAACTGGCGGACGATCATTCCGAAAAGCGGCAGGGGGTCGCTATCTTCCAGCAGGATATGCAGGGTCTTGACGGCTTGCCGGCCGTCCCGGTTGCCGATGGAATCCACCATATCGAAGATGCTGGCCTGCTGTTCCTGAGCGGTCAGTCGCCGGACGTCATCGTCATCGGCCGGACGCTCGAAATTGACATAGGTCAGAAGTTTGGTGATCTCCTGGGCAGCGCGCTGGGTGTTGTTGCCAACGTATTCCACCAGGGTGCTCACCGCGGCGGGCGTCAGACTGCCACCGAGTTCCGCAGCTTTGGCCCGCACCCACTGGGCCATCTCCGCGTCGGTGGGCAGAGCGCAATCCAGGGTCATCACCTGTTCGGCGTGTTGTCCCGCCCATTTGCTCAGCCAGTGTTTTTCTTTGAGCGTTTCCCACTCGAAAGCTCCCCGGCGATATTTTCGCGAATCGGGGATGACCAATACCAGGGCTGTGGTCTGCGGCAGGGATTCGAGCAGCGTGGTGAAGGCTTCCCGGTCTTTTTCCTTGCCGCGGCCTGCGAAAGGCTGGAGGGCATCTTCCACGATCACCAGACGGCGTTCCGTCAGGAAGGGGATTGCCAGGGCTGCTGATCGCAGCTCGTTCAGGGAGGTGGATTTTCCTTCCAGGTGGGAGGTGTTCATTTCGGCCATGTCCGGTTCGCCCAGGCGCGCACTGAAATCATGCAGCCGGGATTCAATCTGTTCCCGGTCATCACCGCGCAGGATGTAGACAGTGGGCTTTTCGGCGGCCATTGGGGTTGACTTAACCTTCCGTGATCACCCGGTGAAATTTCTGCCCGGCCCGGATGGCGGTTTCAACCCGCACCAGTTCCAGGGCTTCGGGATCGCCGGAGGTGGTGATTTGTTTTTGAATGATGGGGCCCAGCGGTTGGGCCACGACCAGGGCAATAGTTGACAGCAGCATCATCAGGGGCAGGCGACCAAGTTTATTCTTAACACCCTTGTCCGTGCCAAGCGTGCCCAGCCAGGCGCCCAGACCGGCAAAAACGCCGGAGACAACGAAGTTGGTACCGCAATTTTTGTGCAGAGCCAGTTGCGCTTCCCCGCCGCGTAATTTCTTGAGGCCTTCAATTGCAGCTTCAGCTACGTCCTCGGTATCCACGTTGCCAACGATTGTGAACCCGACCGGATCAGAATATCCGGCCAACGTAATGTGGGGGTATTTCTTGGCCAGAATATGGATCGTGGCATGCTCGAGGCCATGGTTCCGCCGGGTGCGAGAGAGGGGTTTCAGGTCAAGGAGGGAGTTATTCATGATGCGTCCTTTTCTTCCGATAAGGTCAGGGCCCAATGATCATCATGGGCGGTGGTTGAATTGTATTATAAACGGGAATGAGGGGGAATCGGGCGATTTACTAGCTTATTCGACCAGGGCCAGTTTGAGGGCTTGCTTCAACGAACGGGCTTCCTGGACTTCGATGCCCTCCGGCCAGCGCTCCTTATTATGCAGCCGGTGCGGCACGATGGCCGTCTTGAAACCGAGGCTGGCCGCTTCCCGCAGGCGGGCGTTGATTTGCCCAACCATGCGGAGCTCGCCGGAAAGTCCCAGTTCACCGATCAGCACCAGATCCGCCCGGACGGGTTTATCCCAGAGGGAGGAAGCAATCGCCGCTGCCACGGCCAGATCCGCGGCGGGTTCATCAATCCGCAGGCCGCCGACCACGTTGACAAAGACATCCTGCTCGGAAAGGCGCATATTGAGCCGCCGCGAGAGCACCGCTGCGATCAGCAGCAGCCGGTTGAAATCAATCCCGTTGGGTGTCCGGCGGGGGTTGCCGAAATTGGTATGGCTGGTCAGCCCCTGTATTTCCACCAGCAGTGGGCGGGTGCCCTCCATTGTGACGGCGATGGCCGAGCCGGGGGCATTGGTCATGCGTTCCGCCAGGAAGGCTTCCGAGGGATTGCTCACTTCGATCATCCCGCGCTCATGCATCTCAAAGACGCCGACCTCGGAGGTGGCCCCAAAGCGGTTTTTGACAGAGCGCAGCAGGCGGTAGGCCTGGAAATGGTCACCCTCCAGATAGAGCACGGTATCCACAATGTGTTCCAGCACCCGCGGCCCGGCGATTATGCCCTTTTTGGTGACATGGCCGATCACGAAGACGGCAATGCCGGAGGTCTTGGCCAGCTCGCGCAGTTTTGAGGCGCTTTCCCGCACCTGCGAGACCGAACCGGCGCTGGATTCCATATCCGGCCGGTATATGGTTTGGATGGAATCGACCACCAGCAGGCGAGGCTGGATGGCCTGTACGTGTTGGATGATCATATCGAGGTTGGTTTCGGTGACCAGATAGAGGTCATCGGGGAGCTTGTCGGATTGGCCGTTGTCGCCGCGCAGCAGACGCAGGGCGCGCATCTTGATCTGGCGCTCGGATTCCTCACCGGA
>Ga0272443_10000682_pt1 | contig 58414 bp, 64 predicted proteins | sample SSMAcet12_FD_193581 | JGI IMG/M metagenome (GOLD analysis project Ga0272443, IMG submission 193581) | Marine sediment archaeal communities from Little Sippewissett salt marsh, Falmouth, MA, United States - SSM-Acet-12 | ecosystem: Environmental > Aquatic > Marine > Wetlands > Sediment ... | reverse complement strand
CGGCCCGCGTCTTTATCTTTCTGTCTGCGGCAAAGCTTTTGATAACAGCGGCGGGATTCCCCGCGGCTATTGTATTCGGAGGGATATTTCTGGTAACGACGGCGCCCGCACCTATGATGCTGTTCTCTCCGATATCAACCCCCTTGCAAATGATCGCGCTGTCTCCTATCCAGACATTATCCCCTATGTTCACCGCCTTCGCCTGAGATGAAGAGACGCTCCGGTCATATATGTCGTGCCAGTCCGAATCTGTTATAAAGGCGCCATGGGCTATCATACAGCTGTCGCCTATCACTATCTCCATCGCCGCGCTGATCCGTACGCCGGGGCATATGAGACAATAATCCCCTATCTGTATACGTCCGTTTTCCCCGAAGTTCGGCCATACGGTCAACCTCACCTTCTTGTCGGAAGCGGCAATGACATTCGCGTAATCGCCCAGCGAGACAGGTCCCCCGAATATCTCCACGTGCCAGGGCTTCATGAATGTGGTTTTCCTGCCCAGGCGTTCAAACTGCGGTCGCAGAAAGTGATTCACGTACCACTTCTGGAATCGCACATCCAGGTGTTTGAGAAAATAGGGACGGTGATCTCTCTTCAAAAACGCTACCCTCCGATCTGTTCGATCTGCCCGACGCTGTCGGAATAACGATCCTGATGCGGACTATCAAGATACCCGGCAATTTCCATCCGCCGCCAGAAATTGTGGTTGAAGAGACAGCTCGCGGGGGTACGATTATTGAGAGCGTCATCGGCCAGAAGTACGGAGGCTGCTGTCCATGATGTTTTCTCTTCGGGCCATACCACGGCATCGGGAAAGGTGACTCCCATCCAGTATGTCCCGTCGTCATATTTCTTGTCCTCTAAATAACTGAAGACCAGTCGAGCCTTTTCGTACCTCTCGACAGCGGCAAGCGCCAACACCAGCTCGGATGTCTCCGCCATAGTTGCCCAGGGCTGGTCCGACACACACCGTACTCCCCATCCGGGTTCCACAAACGTGTCCCACGATTTGTCAATCCGCCTTCCGGCATCGTCCCCGGTAAGGGCACCGCATAAAACAGGATAGTACCAGTCCATGGAATAGCGCGACTTGATCATATTAAAGCGATTCGGGAAATTGCGGATCGTCGTGCCCAGTTTTTCAAACGCGCGTCTCCAGTCGGGACGATCCCTTCCCAGCAGCGAAGCGATGGCCAGGGCACATTTGATGCTCATATATACGGAACTGGAACCGGCAAGGAGAGCCATGCGGTCTATAACACCTTCGGCGTTTCTGGCCCAGTAGATTTCACCGGTCGGAGCCTGAAGGTCGAGCGCATAATCGACACCGGCGCTCAATACCGGCCACATATCTTTGAGAAAGGCAACGTCGCGGGTCAGGAGGTAATGATGAAAGGCGCCCACCGCTATATAGGAAGAAAAGTTCGAGTCCCTGGTTCTGTCTTCCGGAACACCATCCCGATACGCCGCCCACCAGCTCCCGTCAGCGAGCTGTGTTCCGGCCATCCATTCATAGGCACGTTCTGCCTCTTTGAGATATCCGGCCACACCGAGTCCCATGGCGCTTTCAACGTGATCCCACGGATCGGTTTTCCCCCCTTCCGACCAGGGGATCTCTCCGTTTGTCCTTTGCAGTCCGGCGATAAAGGCCCCCATCTTGGCATAATCGAGAGAGTGATCTTCTGTGCGTGTTAAAATGTCGGGTTCCATATTTATTGTCCTTTTCTGAGATAGAAGACTATGCTTTTGGCTATCAGCGGGTTGAGCATTGTATCCAGCATTCCGGTCAGGGGTGGATGGTTGATGATGTCCCATTCAAGAAACCTTTTGTAGAGATTCACGGCCGGGGAACGTTCGTTCCTGTGACCGACAATACATTTCAACCACCAGTACGGCGTGTGCAGGGCGTGTTTATACCGAACAGACCAGCAGGTCGTACCCGCATTTTCCAGTAGAGAAACCAGTTCCCGCTTCCTGTATATGCGTATGTGTCCTCCCGGCTCGTTGTGATACTCCGACGAGAGCGCCCAGCATATGCGCTCCGGCAAAAATCTCGGGACACTTACAACGAGATTCTTCCCCGGCTTCAACACCCGTACAAGTTCGGCTATAGCCGCCCTGTTGTCGGGTATATGTTCAAGGACCTCCGAGCAGATAACCACATCAAAAGAGCTGTCTCTGAAGGGCAGCTTCGTAGCGTCGGCACGTGACAGTATCCACGATCCATGGTTGACATCATCTATCAGATTCAGGGTAAGCGCGGCCCTGTTCAAGTCCTCGACGTTACGGTCAATACCCACAACATCCGCGCCCAGAGTCCTGAATATTTCACAGGCGTGACGCCCCGTACCGCATCCGACATCGAGAACACGATCCCCCGGTTGAATATTCAATATATGAAAATCAACGGTAAGCATCGATTGCTTCCCGATACACGTCAACCGTTTTCTGTGCCGCGTGCTTCCATGCAAAGGAATGCTTCACGCGTTCGAGCCCCGCCGCTCCAAGCTGACGACGTCTGCCGGGGTCATCCAGAAGCGATACTATCGCGTGCTCAAGCGCCCTGCTGTCAGCGGTCGGCACGAGGATACCCGCGTCTCCCACAACCTCCGGCAGCGCGCCTCCCACGGTGCTTATGACCGGAACGCCGCAGGCCATGGCCTCGCCGGCGGGCATTCCGAACCCTTCGTACAAAGAGGGGATCACAGCCATGGTTGCCTCGGCATAATAACGGGCAAACTCTTCATACTCGATGCGCCCCGTAAAGCTGACACACCTTTCCAGGTTCAGTGTGCCGACAAGATTTTCTATTGCTCCGTTCTTCTTCGGTTTTCCTATAACGGTAAGCCTGATATCCCTCTTCCGGCGTATTGACGCAACCGCTTCGAGAAGATACCTCAGCCCTTTCAGCGGTGTATCCGCGCTGTTCGTTACGAGTATGCTGTTCTCTGAACGTTGTATATGAGGAAGGGGGAAGAAGAAGTCGGTATTGATTCCATTCGGAACGACCCTGAAGGTACGGTCAGATGTCTTGAACTCTCTGCTGATATCTCTCTTTGAACACTCCGAGACAGTGATGATATGAGAAAGACGGCGGGAGACTCTCTTCTGCATGCCGAGAAAGGAATACCACCTTCTTTTCATAAGCTTTTTCAGCAGAGAACCGGCGGATTCGACTTCCACGTCCCTGTCAACGGTGATCGGGTGATGGATAGTTGCCACAGTGGGAAACCCGAGGCCTCTGAGACCCAACAGGCCATACGAGAGAGATTGATTGTCATGTACGATGTCGTATAACGGCATCTTTTTTCTGAAGTAGTGATAGGCTCTCAGGCCGAAGGTAAAGGGTTCCGGGAACCCTCCCGAGGACATTCCGAGAAGTTCCAGCTGGTTTATCGGTGATCTCAGGTCGCTCATTCTCGCCGGTTTGAACAGGTGGTCGGGATTATACAGATCAAGGTTCGGGAGCTTATGAAGCCCTACCCCCTCGGCCAGTTCGGGGTAGGGAGGCCCCGATATGACATCCACCCGGTGCCCCAGATCCAGCAGAGCCCTGCTGAGATAGTCGATGTAGACCCCCTGCCCGCCGCATGTCGGGTTGCCTCTGTAGGTCAATAGACATATGTTCAGGGGATCCGTATAACCGGGTGATCTGAAAGCCGCGCTTTCCGCCATGCGGGGTGCCTCACATTTTTCTGAAAATAGAAGAATTTACAGACCAGATTCCGAAAGAAAGCCTCCTACCAGATTTATGACCGGAGGTCAACCAAGACAAACCACTGCCTCATGGGAAACAGACTTTGTCGGCTATTGACCAGTAACACCTTCCCGCGGCAACTGCGGATACCGCGGCTCTGTTGACCTGGTCATATTCCGAAATCGGCATAAACACAACAGGAGGCTCTTCACGTTCCTGAACCGGCCAGTGTGCAGGATACTCCCTCTACAGATGGAACGGATTCCCGAACCTGTCCAGATAAACGCATTTATCCAGACTCTTGCGCGGTCGACCAACTCCCTCCTCAGCCGGTTTTCCAACAGGGATGGATGCAACAACTTCATACCCCTCCGGAACCGCCAGAAGGTGTTTGCATGCATCGTGGTCCATCAACCCCACTATAACCGTCCCCAGCCCCACTTCATAGGCCCTCAGACAGAGATTCTCAACCGCTATTCCGAGGTCGAACATGAACCACTCAGAGAATTTTGTCTTATCTTCACCGCCTTTTGTCCCGGAAACACCCGTCTTTGCACAGGCGACAATCAGTGCCGAAGCGGAGAGTGAACATGGCGCCGCCCGGTTTCCGGCCGAGTACGTCTCCGTTACCCTTCGTATCAGATCCCGGTCCCGCACCACGATGAATTCCCATATCTGCGTATTGGCCCATGACTGTGCACGTCGTGCCGCGTCAAGGACTTCTCCGATCTCTCCATCGGTGACATAGTAATCGGTAAAGCTCCGGATACTTCTCCTGTTGGTTATCGCTTCCATAAGTTCCATTGAACATTACCCTCTACTCGTAATCGGTAGTACGTTCATTTTTCAGGGCCTCGCTTGTGCGGTACTTCCTCAGTCATCCCTGATTTAAAAACAGAACCTGACACCCATGTAAATATTGTGGCTACCATACTCCGCTCCCGTTACATCAGAATGAGGGGGGTTAAAAGAGGGGTCCGCAGTGGCGAAGTATCGGTAACTGATATCCAGCACTATATTTTCAGCAACGGGATATCCTATCCCCCCGACAAACTGATACGCAAATACCGTATCATCATCGGTAAAGCGTCCGCTTCCCTCGGCGAATTCAAATTCAACCTTGGCGACCCCGATGCCCACACCGGCATATGGAGTAAATCCGGTACCGGTTTCAAAGTCTACAAAACAATTAAAGAGCAGGCTTAGGGCGGTTGCGTCACCAGGGTAAGAATACTCGCTCCCCTGTTCTGAGACAGTATCAAAATCATTAGAGCGATATCCGACCTCCCCCTCGATACGCATGATGCCGAAATCGTACCCGGCCGATATACCCAACCCGTATCCCGTATCAAATCCCATAGATATTCCGATACTTTCTCCGTCTATAGGAATATCGGAATCGTTGAGGAAAACAACACCGGCTTGAGGGGTAACATAAAAATCTCCAGCCGCAAAAACAGGGGAACACAGTAAAATAAAAACACACACCACACCGGTAATGATTCTTTTATTCATCGATCCTTCCTCCTTTCATTTGATCGGCCTTATTGTATCTTCCCGTTTCAACGCACAAAAAACGGAACCCTCAAACAGACAACAGTATATTTTAGACTATGAACCATTGTCAAGAATTGATACGTCAGCGTAAACCGGAACCGAATAACCATGCTGTTTCAACAGTCCCGAAAAATATCGGCAACGAGATCATTATAAATGAATCTGGCTTTTTCGGTTCAATTACGGTATCTTTCTCGACAATATTCATATTCTTTCAGGGAGACAGAATACAATGAGAGAAAACAGAGAACCACTGGTAAGCATAGTAATGGGCAGCGATTCCGACCTTTCCGTCATGAAGGAGGCGGAAGCGATCCTTGAACATTTTGATATCCCGAATGAACTCTTTCTGACATCCGCGCACCGTTCGCCGGAGCGGACAGCGTTCTTTGCCGATGAGGCCGCCCGGCGCGGCGTTAAGGTTATCATCGTCGGGGCGGGCATGGCGGCACACCTTGCCGGTGTCATAGCGTCACAGACACCGCTACCCGTAATCGGTGTTCCGATTGACTCCTCTTCCCTCCAGGGACTGGACGCGCTTCTTTCCACCGTACAGATGCCGGGAGGAATTCCCGTGGCCACGATGTCCATCGGAAAGGCGGGCGCAAAAAACGCCGCCCTGATGTCCGTCAGAATCCTCGCGCTGGAGGACAAAACCCTCCGCGGGAAACTGGAGGCGTATATCAGGGAGATGGCCGATGCCGTCGAGGAAAAGCAGAGGGGACTGTAACCTGTCTGTGGTCTCCTCCCCGTATCGTGTGGTGAAGAAATGACAGATATCATAAAGCCGCATTCCGGCGAATCAATTCTGAAGGCCGTCGCAATTATGAAGAAGGGTGGTATCATTGCCTACCCTACAGAAACCTTCTACGGCATCGGCGCCGACATTACCAATCCGCGGGCACTGGAAAAAATATATACCGTCAAGGGAAGAGGTTTCAACAAACCCATATCCATCCTTATAGGCAGCCGTGAGGATCTTGCGACCTTTACCGACAATATCTCTCCCTCGGCCGAATCTCTCATGAATCGATTCTGGCCCGGGGGGGTTACCCTGATCTTTACGGCATCCCGTGCCGTTCCCCGGAAACTGACGGCGGAAACCGGAAAGATCGGCATCCGCCTCTCCGGCAATCCCGTCGCGACCCTTCTGGCACAAAGCCTCTCCGGCGCCGTCACTGCAACCAGCGCCAACCGGTCCGGCGGGCGAGAATGCGTGTCGGCTCAAGAAGTAATCGAGAGTATCGGTGAACGCCTCGATGCCGTTATCGACGGGGGCAGAACGCCCGGCGGCGCGGGTTCCACCATTGTCGATATAACCGTTGACCCTCCTGTTGTCATCAGAGAGGGGGTCATCCCTTCGGCGGAGATATACGGCAGGGATTCCCAATCCAGGCGATGAGTGGTATAATTGTAGAACAGTTCCCGGTTAATTGCAGTTCATCAAGGATAATCCCGTGTTTCATTAACAGGTAATCCCGGGGAATTCGAGCGAAGGGGGAAAAGACACCACGGGTTACATTCCATTAACCGAAAGGAGAAATACAATGCCGATCTTTCTACTTTTTGGAACATACACACCTGAGGCGCTCGAGGGGATAAGCGCCGGACGCACAAAGAAGGCGATAAAACTGATCGAGAAGCACGGCGGAGAAGTCAAATCGATGTATGCCGTGCTCGGCGAACACGATCTTGTATTTACAGTGACCTTCCCGGACGCCGAAAACGCGATGACCGCCTCACTGGCCCTTCGAAAACTGACGGGGATCTCTTTTACGACATCGCCGGTAGTGGATGTCGAGGAATTCGACAAACTGGTAGGCGAAGTAAAGGATGTGTAGTCCGGCACCCTTTCACAGCACAGATGTGACACAGGGCGCATTGTGAAGGAATAACGCTGACTCTCCGGCCTTGAGGGAGCCGGCGTAGGACTTCAAACGACAGCCGGAAGTGCGTTGGTCCGCACCGGGAAACCATCAGACAAAGCTCTCATGGGGCGAAAACTGCTTTCGAAAGCCACTCTCTCTCCTTTCGGAGGCACTCATCTCAGATGCCGGGGAGATTCATCAGAAAGACCCAGCGTCACCGATGTTGAATGCACCGCTTCTCCATAAATCCCCCCGGCAAGCCGGTTGAATTTTTCCGGGAACCCGGTGGAAAAGAACTCCCGGATACTGTCTCTGGAGAGACACCTTTCCACTTCCGGGTGTTTCTCCAGGTACTCTTTCAGTTTACGCGCCACGATCGAGCCCTGACTGAGTATCTTCACGTGATGGGGGGTGTGTTTCCTGAATGTTTCATAGAGTATCGGGTAATGGGTACACGAAAGGAGTATCGTGTCGATTGTGCTCTCCTGTTCAAACAGCTCTGAAAGATACTCATACACAATCGCGTCCGAGGCGTCTTCATCCTGCCTGCCGGCCTCTATTATCGGCACCAGAAGAGGACACGCCTGATAGAATATCTCTATCGAAGGATCGAGCTTTTCAATCTCCTCGGTATAAATCTTCGAATTAACAACGCTTTCCGTGGCAAGTATGCCTATTTTTGTACAGTTTTTTTCCGCGATCTCCTCGGCAGACGGCCTGATGACACCGAGTACTCTCCTGTCGGGATAGACTCCCGGCAGAAATTCCTGCTGGATCTTTCTCAGGGCTCCGGAAGAGACTGTATTACAGGCAACAATAACCAGCATGCACCCTTTTTTCATAAGGAAATCAACCGCCTGCATTGTATACTCATGCACGGTTTCCGGGGGGTACCCCCCATAGGGAACCCTCGCGTTGTCACCAAGATACAGATAATCGTACTCCGGCAGTTCCTGTACAACACTCTTCAGTACCGTCAATCCACCAAAACCCGAGTCAAAAAAACCTATCATACCCTTCTCCCGCACTTTCAGCCCCGTTATTTAGATTCAAGCCGCATTGTTTGTCAATCTTTCTTTAGCCGCCGCTTTGAGCACAGACCGGGAAGCAGGCCGTACCTTCCGATACCTACACCCGGAAATTGCACAAAACAGGGGGGAAGAGGCAAACGATACCTTCTTCGGACAAGCAAATGATGCGTCTGTTTTTCGGTATTGACAACAGGGAGTGTAAAAGAGTATCGTTTCGGGAAAAAGATAAGGGGGCATCCTATGATCAGAAGCAAAAGAATTGTTATCTTAACACTATTTGTCCTGCTTCTTACCGCACTCTGGAGCTGCCAGACCCCGGCCGGGAGAACCGCAGGTGTGGTCATTGACGACGCAAGCATTACAACCCAGGTAAAAGCAAAAATATTCCACGACAAGATACTAAAAGGGCTTGCTATCTCCGTCTCAACGTTCGAGGGAGAAGTAACTCTCATCGGAGCCGTCAAAACCTTTTCGATGAAACAGCATGCGACCAGGGTCACCGGTTCGGTGGCCGGTGTACGCAGTGTCAAAAATCTCCTTAAAATCAAGTAGGGTATTCAAACCCCTTTTGTTTCGAGCCGGGCTTCAGCCTCAGGAATACGTCCTCGGCTTACCCGGGGGCATATGACCGCTTAAGCGGCAGATGCGTGAGGATACCGGCGTGTCCCTTTCCGATCGGCACATAAAAGGCTGGAAAAACATTCTGAGAGGCACCTGAATTGATTGTCAAGGCAACCAGCAGCGCCATAATCGGTGTCGATTCTTATCCGGTGGATGTGGAAGTCGATGTCTCCAGAGGTCTTCCTCAGTTCTCCATAGTCGGCCTTCCCGATATGTCCGTACGGGAAAGCAAGGACAGGATAAAATCCGCCATAAAGAACTCCGGCTACACGTTTCCCGCAAACAGGGTGACCGTAAATCTCGCTCCGGCCAATATCAAGAAAGAGGGAACCGGCTTCGATCTTCCCGTAGCCGTGGGCATTCTGTCGGCACAGGGGTTAATCGGGAAGGAAAGGCTCCCCGGATACATGTTCACAGGGGAATTGTCTCTGGATGGGAGTATTAAGGGAATACACGGTGCGTTACCGGCCGCGATTCAGGCCGCCAGGATGGGACTGGAGGGAATCGTGCTTCCCAGGGAAAATGCCGGGGAAGCCGCGATGGTTGATAATATCAAGGTTATAGCCATCGATCACCTGTATGATGTGGTTGATTTTCTCAACGGCGCAAAAGAATTTCCATTCATGGAAGCAGGCATATCCGACATATTCTCCCGAGGTCTTCATTATCCATTTGATTTCAGCGAGATAAACGGTCAGCTTCAGGCGAAGAGAGCGATGGAGGTGGCAGCCGGGGGAGGTCATAACATTATTATGATCGGCCCGCCCGGATCAGGCAAAACCATGCTTGCCCAGCGTCTCCTGACCATTTTGCCCGATCTTTCGCTTGAAGAAGCCATCGAGACAACAAAGGTTCATTCCGTCGCAGGATTGCTCGGCACGAAAGAATCTCTACTGGCCGTCAGACCATTTCGCTCACCGCATCACTCCATATCGGATGCGGGCCTGGTGGGAGGAGGACACATACCCAGGCCGGGGGAGATAAGTCTCGCCAACAACGGTGTTCTCTTTCTGGATGAACTTCCTGAATTCAAGAGAAACGTGCTGGAGGTATTACGACAGCCTCTGGAAAGCGGTCGTATAACCGTCTCGAGAGCCTCCTCTTCGGCTACCTACCCTGCCAGATTTATGCTTGTGGCCGCCATGAACCCATGCCCGTGCGGCTATTTTACCGATAACAGGAGACAATGCACATGCACCCCCCGACAGATACGACAGTATAGAGCCAGAATATCCGGCCCCCTCCTCGACAGGATAGATATCCATATAGAGGTGCCCTCTGTACGATATAAGGATCTATCGAAAGAATCAGGGGGAGAAATATCAGAAACCATCAAGAAACGGGTGAATAGAGCACGGGGTATTCAGCAGGACAGATTCAACAACGGCATATCCTGTAACGCACGGATGACCAACACCCAGATTAAGGAGCACTGCGTTCTTGACGGAGATTCCAGGAGACTGATTGAAATGGCGGTCGATAAACTCGGCCTCAGCGCACGGGCCTATACCAAGATATTGAAGGTGGCACGAACGATAGCAGATCTTGGTAATGAGGGAATGATCCGCCAGCCACATATATCCGAAGCTATCCAGTACAGGACCCTCGACAGAGAAGCAATCTGAATGGCTTTGCAGATCCCGACTCACCGGGATTGTATACCTCCATGTTTTCAACCGGATATCGCAAAACCCCTCTTCCTTCATCTCTGATCTTTCCTACGTACGTCACCCTCCGGACATTTCAGATGGTCACTCCAAAGGTCGGTCGACATTCGTTTCGGAAATTCGCGACTTGCATTATCATTTAATATATGTCAGAAATACCATTGATGTAGTGGCCACCTTTAAAGGACCGGGCTTCGAGTAACCATCTGTACTTTAACAGGAAACCTGCTTGAATCATCAGACGCGTAGCTGGTGAATTAGCCTTATTCAGAATGAATGCGCAAGAGGACTCTGCCTTTTCTTATATTAGCAGTCTCACGCTATTTTGCTGAATTGGTTGAGGCTTCGACATATTGCTATCATACTACCTATAACGAGATCCTTGAGACATGGATACAATTAAGAGCAAAGTATTAATTGCTGAAGACAACGATCTCAACAGAGAAAATCTGGTGGATTTATTGTCTGAAAACGGTTGCGAGGTTACGGCTGTCAGTAATGGCAGGGAAGCGATGAATGCTTTCACCAGCGATAAATTCGATCTGGTTATAACGGATCTGAAAATGCCTCACGTGGACGGCATGGAGCTGCTTAAATTCATAAAAGAAATAAATTCCGAGAATATCGTCGTAATGACAACTGGTTACGCCACAGTTGACAGCGCCGTTGAGGCTATGAAGGTGGGCGCCTTCGATTATATAACAAAACCCCTGAAAAAAGATTCCGTCATTCTGGCTGTCGAAAGAGCGCTGTCACACGCAAAACTTCAAGAGGAAAATACTACCCTCCACAGTCACTTAAAAAAGAAATACGACTTTGGCAAATTGACAGCTTACAGCGATAGAATGGGACACGTTCTTGAAAAAATCAAAAAGGTGGCTGCCTCCGACAGCACTGTTGCCATATATGGCGAAAGTGGAACGGGCAAGGAACTGGTGGCCCGGGCACTGCATTCCAACAGCAGCAGAAAAGCATGTCCTCTTGTTATGGTAAATTGCGGGGCAATACCTGAAGAGCTTCTCGAAAGCGAACTGTTTGGTCATGAAAAGGGGGCATTTACCGGAGCCATTCGGAGCAGAACGGGACGATTTGAGTTGGCCAATAAGGGAACTATCTTTCTTGATGAGATAGGTGAAATGAGCCCTTCATTGCAGGTAAAGGTGCTGAGGGTAATACAGGAAAGACAGTTTGAACGAATCGGGGGGATGAAGACCATAGATATTGATGTGAGAATTATTGCCGCTACAAACCAAGACCTAGAAAAGGCGGTGGCGGAGAAAAGATTCAGGGAGGATCTCTTTTACCGCATCAATGTAATACCCATTCATCTTCCGCCCCTTCGAGAAAGAGAGGTAGATATACCGATCCTGGCTAATCATTTCCTGAAAACATTCAATAAATCAAAAAAGAAACATCTGGAGGGATTTTCCCCCGAAGCAATGAATTGCCTTGTAAAATATCACTGGCCCGGCAATGTAAGAGAATTGCAGAATCTGGCTGAGATGCTTGTCGTCATCAAAGAAAACGGCAGGGTAGAAGTAAAGGATTTACCTGATAAAATCCGGCTGTATTCAGAGGGAACTGAAAGAACAGCGGACGGCGTTGAATTCCCCGAAGACGGTTTTAGTCTCAACCAGAAAATCGGTCAATTCGAGAAAGAGTTACTCGAAAAGGCCCTGGAGAAGTCGGGCGGAGTAAAAAGCAAGGCGGCACAATTATTGAATCTGAACAGAACAACGTTTGTAGAAAAGTTGAAAAGATATAACATCAGTTAAAATCCAGGGTCTCCCGGACTTTGCCCACTAAATCGATCAGCTTGTACGGTTTCCCGATAAAACCGGCGGCCCCGGCTGCGATTGTCTTTTTTACCTTTCCAACAGCAGGATAACCACTTGCAATAATAATCTTTATTCCGGGGTTTATCTTGAAAAGTTCTTCGAGACACCTGTGGCCGCCCATACCGGGCATTCCTATGTCCAGAACGATAAGATCAATCCAATCTTTTTTTATCTCATAAATTTCAAGCGCCTCTTCGCCACTTTTCGCCGTGATAACGTTATACCCGTATTGACTCAACACTTCATACGCCACATCGAGAACCGATTTCTCATCATCCACCAGAAGAATAGTCTCGTTGCCGCCATACACTTTACTCCGCTTTTTATGCTTCGCCGCCTGCTTTTTCGCAACTTTCGCTGCCGGATGCTTCACTCGCAGTGCTTTCTCCTTCTTAATCGTCTCCAATACCGGGAAGTACACATAGAAGACGGTTCCTTGACCGGGTTTACTGTAACACGTTATATACCCACCGTGGTTTTTTACAATGCCATACACCATGGCGAGACCGAGCCCGGTTCCCTTTCCTACACCTTTCGTTGTGTAAAACGGCTCAAATATGTGTTCCAGCTCCTCTTCGTCCATGCCGGAACCGGTATCCGAAACGATCAGCAATACATAGTTCCCGGGAACAGCACCTATATGCGAATTGCAATAATCCTCATCCAGGACCGCATTTTTCGTCTCAAGGACAAGTTTTCCGCCATCAGGCATAACATCACAGGAATTGCCTACAAGATTCATCAGTATCTGCTCAAGCTGTGCTATATCCACGTTGACAAGCTTCAAATCATCGGACAGATGCATTTCGACGGATATCATTTTGGAAATAAAGTTCTCAAGAGGTTTCATAATTCGGGTAACTTCCCGATTCAGTTCCGCCGGCCTCAACTTGCTCTCGACCTTCCGGCCAAAGATCTGGAGCTGATCGATGAGCTTTACGCTCAACTGAACCAATCGATCGATCTGGTCAAGATACTCACGATCGGGATCATCCTTCTGCTTTCTCATCAAGAGAAGCTGGGTATAGCCGGAAACACTCTGAAGAATATTATTGAAATCGTGCGCGATGCCTTCCGCCATGACGCCGATGGCCTCCATTTTCTGGGCGTGGAGGAGCTGCGCTTCGAGCTCTTTCCACTTGGTAATATCCTGCCCAAATCCAATGGTGGCGATATGGGTGTTGCCGTCATTGCCATAGATAGCCGAGACATTCCACAACAGCACGTGTACCTTTCCATCTTTGTGCAGAATAGGGATATCCACCGAACCCCCTTCACGGGATACAGTTTCAAGACTTTTCGAGAAATAAGAATCGTTCTCTTCGGGAAACAACGCCTCCAAAGGATGACCGATCATCTCCCCCTCGGAGTGACCACTTATTTCGGCAAAGGCATTATTAACGATGATGACCTTATGATCGAGATCCCAGACAATAATGGGTGCGTTGATATGTTCGAACAGATCATTCAGATAATGATCGGTTTTGAGTTTTTTCTCCATTATATCTCCACTATCTATGTTCTCAAATCCTCTCCTCACTATTCACTGGTGGAAAATCAGCTTTATGTATGGCTGCGAAAAAGAGCGGACCCCAACTCTCCGAACGGTCGCTATTCATCAACCCTGCCCATACAAACATCCACAACAAACAAACCATCATCCGTCTCAAAGGGAATAATAATACTCGGACCACCTAAAACATGTTTAATCGAGTGGTCTTTTCCGGTAACTACCGTGGGAATGGCAGCCAGGACAGTTAAGCCGATCGATTCCAGTTCTTTTCTGGACGCACCTGAAACCATATTTGTTATCTCACCCACCGCATCTGTAATATCACCATTGATTTCCGTAATCTCCTCGCCGAGCATATTTGATACAATTTTCAATATGGCTCCCTTAGAAAAGCTCAGTGCCATTGAACCCGTGACCGCTCCCGTAAGACCTATGATGGCGGAGACGTCACCCACGGCCCAATTATCCTTTTTAAGATATGGCTTGCCCGGTCTCGGTTCAACGAAGGCCATCGTTTTCAGGACGCTCATTGTCCCGTTTAAAAAGGGATTTATAAACCTGACTTCCATGCTCCCCCCCCTACATACTGTCTATGATTTTCTCAATCTTACTATTCAGAACTTCTGAAGTAAACGGTTTTACAATATACCCGCTTACACCCGCCTTAATTGCCATCACGACGTTTTCCTTCAGCCCTTCCGCAGTAACCATCAGGAATGGCAAACCGGAAAGTTCATTGTCCGCTCTGACAGCTTTGAGAAAGTCATGGCCATTCATATTTGGCATATTCCAGTCGGAGATGACGAAATCCACCTTCTGTGATTTTAATGTCTTCAAGGCCATCATGCCATCCTCGGCCTCGGTAATATTTTTATACCCCGCCTCTTTTAAAAGATTCTTGATAACCCTTCTCATAGTGGCAAAATCGTCAACTACCAGTATTTCCATATTTTTGTCAATATCCATATTCATACTCCCCGGTTTTTTTGATCTACATTTCACTCATTTCAAACATACCTTCAGGATCCAGTATCAACCCGACATGGCCATCCCCCAGAATAGCCCCCCCGGAAAGTCCCCTGATATTTTTCAATTCCTCGCCAAGGCCCTTGATTACCACTTCCTCCTCACCAATAATTTCATCCACCAGGAGACACTTGGATCTGTTTTCACCCTCAACCACTACCCCTATTGCCTCCCAGGGGTTCTCATGTTCGCACGCTATGTCGAAAAGGTTATGTAACCGTACCAGCGGAACAAGATTGCCCATCACATTTATCGTTTCTCCCTTGCCGATAATCCTGTTATACGCCTCCTGCGTCGGGCGTAGTAATTTACTGATGGCGGTTGTAGGGATAATATACTTTTTATCACCCACCCGTACGATCATACCGTTGATAATGGCCATGGTAAGAGGAAATCTGGTGATAAAAGTTGTACCCTTGCCGGGCACACTGTCAATATCCACCTTTCCCCGCAGTTTTTCGACGGCCTGTTTTACCACATCCATTCCGACACCCCTGCCGGAAACATCTGTTATTTTCTGGGCCGTTGAAAGACCGGGGTGAAAGATAAGCCGGTAAATATCCTGATCCGAAAGTTCGTGTGAACCGTCAACAACTCCATTTTCAATCGCCTTTCTCAGTATCCTCTCTTTGTCCAGACCTTTGCCATCATCCGATATCTCTATTACAATATTCCCTCCCCGGTGATACGCGTGAAGTCCTACCATGCCTTTCTCAGGTTTTCCCGACTTTATCCGCTCTTCAGAAGACTCTATGCCATGGTCCACGGCATTCCGTATCATATGGACAAGCGGGTTGTATATTTCATCCACCATATTCCTGTCTATCTCAGTATCCTCACCCTCCAGAACAACACCAACCAGTTTTCCGGCATCCTTTGACAGGTCTCTCACCAGACGGGACATTCTCTGAAAAGATTGCTTGATCGGTACCATTCTCAAGCTGGTGGATGTTCTCTGGAGCTCGGATGTAATGCTGGACAGTTGAGCAATGTTTTTAGCCAGTTCCCTGTCATCATTCGATTGAATAATGTGGCTTTGCCTGATCATCGCCTGTGTAATAACCATCTCGCCCACCATATCAATGAGATCATCCAGTTTTTTGATGTTTACTCGTATCGCCGCGGTATCCACAGACTGATTCGCCTGTTTTCTCAGCGCCTGGGAGACCTGTTTCGGACTTACCTTACCCTTCTCGATGAGGATCTCCCCAATCTTCTTCTCGGTAGATCCCTGCTGCGCAACTTCAAGTCCTTCCTGCAGGTCCTCATCGGTTATGCTTCCGTCTTCTATCAGTATCTCACCAACTCTCTTTTTTTCCTGAACATCGGATTCCCCCTCTTCAATATTTTCGATTCGTTCCTTTAACGCGGGCAGGTCGAGATTTGAAGCTTCGCTTACAGTACCCTCAAGATCGTTCTTCAATTTAACGATCATCGCCTTCAAGGCATCGGCTCCGTCAAGGACTATATCCGTAAGCAGGGGCGTTACTGACAATTCATCTTTTCTTGTCCTGTCCAGAAGGGTCTCCAGGCTGTGGGCAAGATCACGAATTTGCTCCAGATTCAAAAAACTTGCCACTCCCTTTATAGAATGAAACGGTCTGAAAATGGCATTGATATACTCTTTGTTCTCCGGTTCCTGTTCCAGATTTAATATGTTTACCTCGATCTCATCGATATATTCGAGACCTTCAATTACAAAATCCTTCGCCAGTGCCTCGTCCTGGATTTCAACAGTTTCAAGCTCTTGAGGTTCCTGCTGAGAAATCTCCGTTGATTCTTCAACCGGCGTCTCATCCCCGGCAACCATCTCGTTGCCGACGACTGTTTGCTCACCGGTAAGTGCAGAAATTGAATCGAGAAATGGTTCGATATCACCCTTATACTCTCCGGTGTTCTTAAGCCTGTCGCCGATATCCTGCATCAGGGTGATACCCTTTTCGAGAAGATTGCACCCCACCTCTTTATCATCAATATCATCCAGAACGGTCTTCTCCAAAAGCACACTCAAACCACGGGCGATACTCCCCAGGTGAACTATTTCCCGGCTGTCTGCCTCTTTTATCAGGTCATCTAATTTATTGAGCAACTTCCCCGCGGCGGGCACATCGATCTCTTTGTCGTCAATAAACAGAAAGTCGGAAGCCATACTGTCAATTAAATGTATTATAGAATCATACCCCATGAGTTACACCATCCTCACTATTTTTTCGGCGACCCGATCCAACGGAACTACTTTATCCGCAGCCCCCAATGCTATCGCCTCTTTCGGCATTCCGAAAACGATGCACGATTTTTCATCCTGGGCAATCGTTTTCGCACCGGCCTGCTTCATTGACAAAAGCCCCTCCGCGCCATCCGCCCCCATACCGGTAAGGATAACACCGATTGAATTCGGCCCGGCCGCCATTGCTGTTGACTTGAAGAGCACATCAACCGAGGGACGCTGATGATACACCATCGGGCCGCCCTTAACTTCGACATAATACCTGGCGCCGCTCCTCTTTAAAATCATGTGATAGTTACCCGGCGCAATCAAGGCGGTCCCCGGATTTACAGAGTCATTATTCTGAGCCTCTTTCACTGTAATCTGGCAGAGACCGTTCAGCCTTTCTGCAAACGCTGTTGTAAATGCAGCCGGCATGTGTTGCACCACAAGTATTCCCGGCGAATTAGGGGGCATCCCGGTTAAAACGTTTTTCAGCGCCTCCGTTCCGCCTGTAGAGGCGCCTATGGCAATAACCTTATTAGAAGTCTTTGCAAGGGCTTTTACCGGTTCGGATGCTTTTGAATCAGTCTCTTTGTCTAAAGCTTTTCTTAGTACCGTGACCTTTGATGCAGCCATGATTTTATCGGCAAGCTGGATACTCATATCACCGACCGTATAGGCTCCCCCGGGCTTTGCGATAACCTCTACCGCGCCGCTATCCAGCGCCTCTAATGTCAGGTTCCCTCCCTTTGGTGTGAGCGAGCTCACTATGATGACCGGCAGCGGATAATATCTCATAAGTTTCTTGAGGAAGGTGAGGCCATCCATTCTCGGCATCTCGATGTCCAGAGTTATCACGTCCGGCTTCAACTTGATAATCTTGTCCCTCGCAACAAATGGATTCGGCGCCGTTCCCACTATCTCAATATCGGGAAACTTCGAAAGCTCCCTGGAAAATACTTCCCTTACAATAGCAGAATCATCAACAATAAGTACTCGTGTTTTTTTCACTTTTTATGTGCTCCTGCCGGGTTAAGCCGACAAACCTTCCGCCTTTTACCTTCTATCGTCTTCATATGGGTACCAGTCACTACGACGAAGTTCTTCGGTCTTGTACACAACGGCCTCATTACTAAGAGTGTTGTAGACAAGTTTTCGGCCCATATTTCCGCCGACATCCTCTGAAATAATCTTTATTTTAAATCTTCTTAAAACGCTCCTGGCAATCCTGATATTCTCTGTTGCTATTTTTCTGCATTCGGTTGATCGCCGCAATGACGCCCCGCCGAATATCTGGGCCCTGATATTTCTGATATTTGATCTCTCATTCAAGAACATCTTTGTCAGGCAACTCAGTGCCACGTTTCCATAGCAAGCGGTTGCCTCTTTTTCATCAGGAATAAAGGGATACGAATAATTAACGGCACCACCACATTTCCGGCTGCAATCCCACATAGATACCACCACACAAGAACCTATGGCTGCGGATATAATTGACGGGTCGCTGTTCAAAAATATATATCCGGGCTTCAGAAAATACTGGTATAGTTGAATATCTTTTTCTCTCATGTAACATCAATAATCACGGCGACTTTTCCATTATCAGAGTCAAAGTCCATCCTGCAGGAATTGTCCCCCGGAGATATTTCGGAACATTCAGGATTAAATGTCGGTATCGACAGATTAAACACCTCCGAACTATCGAATTTTCCCAGGAAATTTCCACAGATCATATTAACCGCTTCTTTTGAGCAATCCTCTATCTCCTGCCCGTCACACTCACCTTCTTTTAAATCAAGCATATTTTGAACCATGGTATTAATCATGGCGCTGGAGAATAAAAGCTTCATCTCTCCATCCATGGTGCCGTGAAATCGTATGGCAGCTTCTATAGTATATTTATTGTTGTTACTCTCTGAAGGCTCCAGAAAAACAAAAAACATCTTTTCAAAGACCTCAAAAATCGAGAGTCTCATCGTCTTCTCTATCTTCTTCATATTCTCCTTCATTATCCACCCCTATAACTTCATAAAGAATCGTCTTAACCTCCTCAGGCAAAAAGGGCTTTTTGATAAATCCCTTCGCCCCCAGACTGAATGCGTATTTCATGCGATCTTCACTACTCTCCGTTGTTATGACTACAACAGGAATATTCCTGAGAAGGTCATCGTTTTTCAATTCTTCCAACAATTCAAAACCGTTCATCTCAGGCATATTTATATCCGACATAATTACATCCACCCAGTTCTCGGCCAGAATCTCCAACGCTGTATTCCCGTTTCCCGCCTCGAAACATTGATCCGCTTTGAAGCCTGAGATTGAAATGATCTTCTTTATAACTCCACGCATTGATTTTGAATCGTCCACAATCAGTACATTAAAAGACATAATTACTCCTCAATCGCTGTCTCACAAAATATAACGCAAAGCACCGTTCTCCTTATAGGGGAAACATAAACTTCACACTGCAACACAGCACGCTAATACGTTTCAGCCTTTCAGCCCTCCGCCAGATCAACTAATTCCCGTGCGCTCTCAAGATCATCCAGCAACAGGACTATACACTCCTCCAGATCTCTCTGGCAGAACCCGAATCTGTCAATTACTTCCCCTAATCCTCTGTATGCCAGACCATCCTCACCGCCACCGATTCCCATCATCAGACAGACCTGATCTGCAAGATAAATAAGCCAGGGGATAGTATCATCGCCCCTTTCCAATAAATCCGGTCGATGATGATGTGTAATGGCCTCGGTCATCTCAATGGGAAATTTCCAGAGGCGTGTTATTTCTCCCCCGACCTCCGCATGATTAATACCGATTAACTCCTCTTCCGCTTCGAGAAAAGAATATCCCTGGTTCGAGACAAGATCCATAATCTCCTGGAAAGACTCCCGGACATATTCTCCAAGAACAACCTTCCCGATGTCATGAAGCAGTCCTGTTGTAAAAAGTTTGGGATCTTCAAAGCCATAGATCTTTTTAGAAAGAATCCGGGACATTAAAGCCACCCCTACAGAATGTTCCCACAATCTCGTCGCTTCCTGATAGTATCCCTCCACCTTTTTATAAAATCGTGAGGTCCCCGCAGTCTGGATGAGACGGTACAGATTTTCCCGTCCCAGATAGGCCACAGCCTCACGAAGAGTGAATATCTTATATCGAACACCAAAGTATGCCGAGTTGCACATTTTCAGAACATTTGCTGTTATTGCCTGATCGTATTGGATGACACCGACAAGCTCGTCTACCGAGTAATCGGGATTGCCGATCAACGCCGAGGCTTTTTTAACCGTTGCCGGGAACGCAGGAAGATTGTTGATCGACTTTAATATTTTTTTATCTACCATAACAATCCCTCCTGCTTTCACGAGTCAATTCCCGATTTACAATTCCCTCAAAACCCTGCCGGAACTCTTAACAATCACCGTGCCGGTAGAAATAGAGACTTCCACAGTCCGATTGTAATTTTCCCCGGTGTCTTCTCCGCTTATCAAGACATTATTTTTCCAGAACATTTTTCGTAAAGCGGTGATGTTTTTCTGGCCGATCCGGAAATAATTCGCATCATCCAGAATTTTGGCTCCACCGGCAATTTTCACTATCATTCGTTTCTTCTCAGCCCCCAGCTTGTAACAAGATTTAAAGAGGAGAGGTATTCCGGTATCGGCAAACATTGCCGGTTTCTTCTGTGCCTTACTTGAATCAAGTGACGAATCGGGTAACATGAAGTGCAGAAGTCCGCCAACCTGTACCAGGGGATCATAAACAGCGACACCGATACAGGAACCAAGAGCGTGAGTGATCAACATGTCGTCAACGTTTCCACTTACTTTCATATCTGCAACTCCGACTATAATCCGGCTCATACACTCATACCTGGAATTTACTTGCGATAAACACTCGGTTCAACATACCTGAACGAATGGTTTAAACCGGTTAGACTCTCGGAATGACCGATAAACAACCACCCTTTTGCCCCGAGAGAGTGATAAAATCTGTTAATCAGCCTTCCCTGGGTTTCTTTGTCAAAATAGATCATTACATTTCTGCAGAATATAACGTCAAAGGGCTGATCAAAGAGAGGTCTCTCCATAAGATTCACCCTCATAAATGTAATCATATTCTTCAGATCGTTCTTTACACGATAACTGCCCTGCCACTTTCCATGCCCAATCTGGAAGTATTTGCTGAGCAGGGACGGTGATATTTTTTTTACCCGCTCGCTTGAATAAATACCGGCTGCGGCGGTTCTGAGAACCCTCGTGGATATATCCGTGGCCACAATGCTGACATTCGCTCCCTGGCCCCGTCCGTTCAGACTTTCCTTTATGGTTATGGCAAGGGAATACGGCTCCTCACCCGTTGAACAGCCGGCACACCATACCCTGAGTCCGCAGCGGGAAGATGAACCCACCATTTCAGGCAGAATCTCATGCAGCTTACGGAAATGGGCCTCCTCCCTGAAAAAACTGGTCAGGTTGGTGGAGAGGGAATCGATCATGGATATGAGCTCATCGGACCCTTCTTTCGTCGTAACATACCTGGAATATTCAGCAAAGGACCTGAATCCACCCTCTCTGAGGTGTTTGCTCAAACGCGCCTTGACCAGTTCCTTCTTACCCTCATGCAGGTTGATGCCGCACTGTTCATAGATAAGCCGGCTTATTTTTTCAAAATCAATGTCTCTTAATTCATATGTCATCGGCTAAGAGTTCTGTAACTTCCCTATAGTTTTGTTAGACGGTACAGGAGTAATCCACACAATGCGCGGATTACAAATCCTTGAAACCGATTTTACCCATCGGGATTGTAGCGCACAGTCTACAGCTTCTTTATCTCTGACCATCTAGAAGTCCCTGAAGTCTCCTTCTTCCATGGGAATGACTTCTTCAGGCCTGACCTCTCTTACGCCATGAACAGCTACTTTCCTGTCAGCGGTCCTGTTCGTGAATGAGGGAAGAACTTTCCGGACTCCGGCGCCGATCTTTCTGCCGTAGGCTTTCATATCCCCGTTTGTTCCATACCCCTCTGTATGTGTTCCGTTCCCGTTACCGTTTCTTTTCCCGTTTCCGCCGACCAGGGCGATCAGTTCACCCACAAATACCTTCATCTGCTCCGCCTGGGCGTTCATCTCTTCGGACGCGGATGCGGATTCTTCGGCATTCGCCGTATTCTGCTGGACTACCTTGTCCATCTCCGTCACGGCAATGTTAACCTGGCCAATACCCTGGGCCTGCTCATTCGATGCGGCCGCTATCTCGGCAACCAGCTCTCCTACCTTGGCAGCACTCTCCGATACCTCGGAAAATGCCTCGTTCGCCTTGGATACAAGTTCCGATCCGACCTTGGTCTTTTCAACGGTACCCTCGATTAAATCCGATGTATTCTGGGCGGCGTCGGCGGAACGCATGGCAAGATTCCGGACCTCTTCAGCCACCACGGCAAATCCCGCCCCGTGCTCACCGGCGCGGGCGGCTTCAACCGCCGCGTTGAGGGCCAGAAGGTTGGTCTGAAAGGCTATCTCATCGATGGTCTTTATGATCTTGTGTGTCTCTTCATTCGCCTTCGAGATCTCTCCCATGGAGGTGATGAGCTCGGACATTGAATCGTCGGCCTTTTTAACTACCTTACCGGCTTCCTTCATGAGGCTGTCGGCCTGACTTGCATTGTCCGCGTTCTGCTTGGTCATGGATGCCATCTCTTCGAGTGAAGATGAGGTCTCCTCTATGGATGCCGCCTGCTCGGTCGCGCCTTCGGCTAACGACTGGGAAGCGGATGAAACCTGGCCGGAAGCCGCGGCTACCTGCTCGGCACCGTCTGTAAGACCCGCAATAGCACGGTTAAGAGGTTTTGTGATTGAGAAAAGAATCCATACACCTATGACCACTATCGCAAGAGCAATCAAGACAATGGCAATGATATTCATCCAGAACAGACTGTTTTTCGTATGTACCAAAGCCTCTTCGGCACGAGATACAACCGTTGCTATGGTGTCCTGAACCTGATCACGGGTACTGTTTAGATCATGCTCGATAGCAATCTTATTCTTCCAGAATGTATGGAGTTTTTGCACCTGCGCCGGAAGGACTTCAATAGTGGCGATAGCCTGCTTGCTATACGCGGTATATTCATTATCACGAATGAATTTTCCGATTATACCGATATTCTTTTTATCTCTTTGAAGCTCTGCAAACGCCGCTTTCGAATTGCCGAGAAACGCCTTTTCATTTTGATTAAGAAAAAGGTCCTGATTTATACCGAGAAGCAACTGCTGAATCCAAAACATGGTATCTTTCGCGGCTTCTGAGAGATTTCGGACGTTTTCGTCAACCGCTTCCACATTGATCATGGCCATACCAATCTCATCTCTCGCCCTTTTTATGGTTGCAGTTGTCTGCGCATTAAGTTGAATAACGCGTTTATCCAGCTTCTCCATCTCGGCAGCAATAGAATTCTCTTCTTGAAAGAGTTTCTCAGAATATTCCTGATATTCGCTGATAAGCGTGCCGAGACCCGCAAGTTCCTCTCCGGTATCCTTGCCCTCACCATCCTGCAGAATCTTGAGCGAGTCTTTTGCCTCCGCAATATACTGGTTGAATTTCTCGATAGTTTCGCTTTCATGATTATCCAAAAAGTTTTTTTCTTCCACTATCGCGCTTACAAGCGCATTATCTATTTCGCTGAGTTTATGAATAATCATATTCGACTGCGTCGATTTATCATTCAATACACGGGTAATCCCGGATTGAAACAATGTCATCACAATTCCGAGAATAATCAGAATCGCTAGTTTTGTAGATACTTTCATAATACCTTCCTCCAAGACCACGATAAACTCTCACAATATCAATAAACTCCAGAAAGTGGAGGGTCATTTATCGGGACAGGGACACCCCCTGTCCCGATAAATGTGAATATAGCGTTGTTTCTGTTTACTGTATCAACTTGTCCAGATCACTGCTTGTTGCGGTGTCATCATAAATTCCGGCGGCTACCTGATAGGGAGAGTTCGGCACCTGCAACACATAGGTAATTTTCCTGGAAGGTTTTTTCTCACCTACCTTGGGCCACATATAATCGACCCATCCACCATTGGACTTGTTGGCCATGTCACAAAATTCGGCGAAAAAATATTTCCCGTTCGGATCTTTGATGTTCATAAGCTGCATACCGACCAGTTTCGCTTTGATAGGATGAGCGGCATTGGTCCCTTTTGCGGCATGAATTACCCAGACATAGGTGTCCTTCCATACCCAGCGCCCGTCTTTGTCCATAAACTCTTTCAATCCATCATCGCCGGCTTTGCTGAGAAAATCAGCGGCTTCCTGCACCTTTGCGACAACCTCATCCGGGGTTGCATGTCCGGCTGCGAAAGCACACGGTGCGATGGTCATGATTAAAGCGATCGAAATTAACAAACTCATTACCTTTTTCATCTTTACTTCTCCTCTCGTTTTTAAAATTAAGCGGCCATAGTATTACATGACCTTTTTTCGTGCCCCTATGGAGCATTACAAAAAATCATTTGAGATATAATCTCATTAATCGTCCCGGTTGTTTTGAATAGTTCATCACCTGCCTTTCACGTCTCCACCGTCTTACCATTCAGGTTCTTTGGGATGGAGACTATCCAGGATGCTGGCTTACAACCCGAAGTCTCTCTATCTGACCATCTAGAAGTCCCTGAAGTCTCCTTCTTCCATGGGAATGACTTCTTCAGGCCTGACCTCTCTTACGCCATGAACAGCTACTTTCCTGTCAGCGGTCCTGTTCGTGAATGAGGGAAGAACTTTCCGGACTCCGGCGCCGATCTTTCTGCCGTAGGCTTTCATATCCCCGTTTGTTCCATACCCCTCTGTATGTGTTCCGTTCCCGTTACCGTTTCTTTTCCCGTTTCCGCCGACCAGGGCGATCAGTTCACCCACAAATACCTTCATCTGCTCCGCCTGGGCGTTCATCTCTTCGGACGCGGATGCGGATTCTTCGGCATTCGCCGTATTCTGCTGGACTACCTTGTCCATCTCCGTCACGGCAATGTTAACCTGGCCAATACCCTGGGCCTGCTCATTCGATGCGGCCGCTATCTCGGCAACCAGCTCTCCTACCTTGGCAGCACTCTCCGATACCTCGGAAAATGCCTCGTTCGCCTTGGATACAAGTTCCGATCCGACCTTGGTCTTTTCAACGGTACCCTCGATTAAATCCGATGTATTCTGGGCGGCGTCGGCGGAACGCATGGCAAGATTCCGGACCTCTTCAGCCACCACGGCAAATCCCGCCCCGTGCTCACCGGCGCGGGCGGCTTCAACCGCCGCGTTGAGGGCCAGAAGGTTGGTCTGAAAGGCTATCTCATCGATGGTCTTTATGATCTTGTGTGTCTCTTCATTCGCCTTCGAGATCTCTCCCATGGAGGTGATGAGCTCGGACATTGAATCGTCGGCCTTTTTAACTACCTTACCGGCTTCCTTCATGAGGCTGTCGGCCTGACTTGCATTGTCCGCGTTCTGCTTGGTCATGGATGCCATCTCTTCGAGTGAAGATGAGGTCTCCTCTATGGATGCCGCCTGCTCGGTCGCGCCTTCGGCTAACGACTGGGAAGCGGATGAAACCTGGCCGGAGGCCGCGGCCACCTGCTCGGCACCGTCACCGAGACCTGCAACGATCCGGTTAACGGGGTTTGTGATGCTCCTCGCAAAAAAGAAATATATTACAAAGGCAAGGACAAAGAAAATGACGCCGACACCTATTATGATATTGCGTACACCATGCACGGGAGCTAAAAACTCTTCGACCGGCAGAGTAAGTCCTATGCTCCATCCCGCTGATTTTACAGGCGCATAGGCGCATGTTTTTTCAATTCCCTCAAACTCATATTCTTCAACACCACTCTTCCCGGCTATCATGCTGTTCGTAATACTTTCCATCCCTCTCTGTCTTGTAAGATACGTGTTGAGTATGTGTTTTTTTACCGGGTGTGCGACGACCAGCCCTGTTTTATCAATTATATACGCGTAGCCTGTCTCCCCTATCGTGGTCGTCTGAATTATATTGTTAACAAATTCGAGATCGATGATATTGGCAATGACTCCGACGATCTTTCCTTCCGTGGAATATACAGGCGCACCGACACCAACGAACGGTTCTCCCGTAACCTTGTTTAATGAAGGACTTCCGATATTTACTTGCCCGGACAAGGCGACCTTCACATAGTCTCTGTCAGCTATGTTTACCCCTATATATTTTTCCTTGGAGGAAGAATAAACCGTGCCGTCCGGCCCGGTAAAAACAACACCCTGACAGTCTTCACCCAACCCCTTGGTGTCATTAAATTGTGTAAGTTTACGGTTCAATGCCGCTATTTCATTTTGGGAATTCTGAACACCCTTTTCCGCTACCGCAGAACCCGCTCGTATGGTTGCATTTCCAACAGACAAATCTGTCGCAAGTTTCATCTCCCCCTTCAAAACGTTGTCTATACCCTCGGAGAGGGCCTTTGTTGTACCTGCCATTTGTTCATATTCTAACGCTCTGATCGCCTTCATTGATTCGTTCACGGCAATAAAACCAACAATGACAAGTGGAATTAACATGATCGATGTCCCGATCACGATAAGTTTGGTTCCCAGTTTCACATTCTTAAACATTTGTACCTACTCCTCTCAATACAAGCACTCCCCGGTTTCATACCTGTGCGGTAATACCGGAAAGTGTCGGAAAATGACAAAGCCCGGAACGGCACCAGCCGTTCTAACTTGCCTTGTCTAAAGCAACGATATCTTCCGCAGAGAGAACCTCGTCGATATCCAGTAGTATTTTTACCCCGCCTTCCATCTTCGCGATACCGGAGATATAATCGGTATCCAGACTCGTGCCGAAGGTGGGGGCATCCTCGATGTCATCGCCTCTTATGTTTAATACCTCGGAGACTGAATCGACAACAATCCCCATTAAAATCGCTCGAGAAGCGCTCGCAATCTCCACCACGATAATGCAGGTGCGCTCCGTATACTCAACCTCTTCCATGCCGAACTTTCGCCTCAGCGCGACAACGGGTATCACTTTCCCGCGGAGATTGATTACGCCTTTCACAAACTCCGGGGTCTGAGGCACGGTGGTAATGGCCATCATCCCGATGATCTCTTTGACCTTCAATATACTTATGCCGTATTCTTCATCCGCCAAAGCGAATGTCAGGTATTTGCCTTCTTTGTTTATTGTCGATATTGTATCTTCCGTCATTTTCATTGACTCACTCTCCATGATGTATTCCTCCTTACTGTTCATGTTATTCTTTTGCTCTAAAGATCATGGATCGCTGACTCTGAAAAACCGAACCATGCAACCACTTATGAAGTAGAAAAAAATAATCCTGACATCTAAAGATTCTTTACAAGCAAAATGTATGCTATTTGAATGTTCAACGTGTTCATCCAACGCAATTGCTGTATTAATCGGCAAAAGACACAAAAAACTTTATCGCTTATTTGTGTGATGGATGAGAGGCACGGACGAATACCCGGGCACATATGGGAACAGGCAAAAGATTTCTTCATGCGGGTAAATTTTTCCCATTCAACACAGATGAAAAAGATGGAGGAGAGAGAGGAAAAATTATCCGATACTGTTATCTTGAGGTAGTAGCCCGGATATTTCAAATGATAACAACTGCCTGAAGAACCGATCGTATTCACGTTCGTTAATATCCTATCGGTATCGATACTGTCCGCGTCACATTCGCGTCAGGCAATCGGCAGGCAGATGAAGGGATGTAATTGTGTTTCCCGGTGCTGAAGGGCAGATGGCAGGTATTATTTTTCCCATTCCGTTTAACCCTGTACATTGCCTTGTCAGCCATACTTATCAGATCTTCCGGATCGTTCACATTTTCAAGGTCACCATTGCTAAGGGTACTTATGCCAAGACTTGCCGATATTGAAATCTTGCTATCTCCGCAGGAAAAGGCGTGACCTGTAATTTTTTTCCTGATTCTTTCAGCCAGAACAACAGCCTCGGATTCGTCTGTATCTGACATGAGAATGACAAACTCCTCACCCCCAAAACGAACCAGCACGTCCTCGCTGCGACACAAGTCTCTTAAAACAGAGGATATCTCTCTTAGCAGTTTGTCGCCAATAATGTGACCGTATGTGTCATTAATAGATTTAAAGTCATCTATATCGATAAAGATTGAAGAGAGGGGAAGTCCATACCTTTGAGCCCTGGCAAATTCCTCGTCAAGCCGTACCTGCAGATACCTTTTGTTATAGATTCCCGTTTCAGAATCAATAAAATTGGTCTCTTTCAGCCTCTCTATTTCAGAACGAAGCCGATAATTTTCAGTGAGCAGTTTTCTGTTCCTTGCGGAAACATCCTCACCGACTTTAATCAATCGACTGACAAAGGCAATCCCCTGATCAAACAGGCCCACTGAATATCGTAATTCACCATATTTACTCATACCACCATCCGATCCCCGAAAAAGATTTTTATGTGCCCATAAACAAGCAAGACTCATGCCATTTTATGTGTGCATATTTGGCGCATAGTGGCAAGTATCTTGCAAGACTTATCCACGAATTATACGGATTACTATAATTGTTCGAAGAACAATGCGAAATCCGGAGAACCTGAGTTCCTGCGGCATACCTCACGGGTAACGATCGTTTTTCCGGATTGACGCTCTGTTTTTACAGCAAGGCGGTTCCTTTAGGAAACTTCCCGTTTTTCATTATATTCGTGCTGTTTTGATGAGAAGTTTCAGGAAGGAGGTACTGCCTGATGCAAAAAAAGAGGGAGATCATGGCACACACGTTGAAAACAAAACCCGCTATCATACCGATTGCCAGCGGAAAAGGAGGGGTCGGCAAAACCTTCTTCACGGCCAATCTTGCCATTGCCCTGGCAGAGATGGGGCATCCGACCGTGGCGGTGGACATGGACCTGGGAGGATCCAACCTGCACTTTTTTCTGGGGCTCCAAAACCGGGCTCCGGGAATCGGGAGCTTTCTGAAGGCTCGCAGCGCCGGGCTTGAAGAGATGCTGATCTCCACAAAAAACCCCCATTTGAAGTTTCTGGCCGGCGACGGACTGAGTCCCTTTATGGCAAACATTCCCCATGCCCAGAAACTACGCCTGATTTCCGGTATTGTAAGACTTCCCGCCGAATATATCCTTCTGGACCTCGGAGCAGGAACATCGTTTAACATGCTGGACTTCTTCAGGTTATCTCCAAATGGCATCGTCATTACAACGCCTGAGTCCCCCGCGATCACTAATATGATGACCTTTTTGAAACAGTTCCTGTTACGCGTTATCGAGGGGAATTTTACAAAAAATTATCACATCCGCGAGATGCTCCATACCATGTATAAGACCGACAAGCAGGTCAACATCGGTGAGCTGCAGTCCCGGATCGTTGCCATTGACCCCGAGGCAGGGAAAACGGTAACGGAACTGTGCCGCAAATACCGCCCACGGGTAATATTCAATATGGGAAAACATCCCGACGAAATTACTGTCTCCAGGGAGATCAGCAACAGCCTGAAGGCTATTCTCTCTCTCGAAGTTGACTATTTCGGTTTTATCTTTGACGACCCCGCTGTTCGACAATCGGTTAAAGAAAAAACCTCTTTTATCCCATGTTACCGGGAAAACATCACTGCCGGGAATATTGAGCATATCGCCACACGCATTGTAAAATACTGGAATACATCGATAGATAACAGCGCGCTGCGCCTCTTAAAACACACACAGCAACTCTATGAAAAGTATAAGCCAGAGAAGCGGTGAAGAAAACATCCCCTCATGAATGGACATACCATGGAGAACGTGCTAGAGCGTAATAGCGGTTTCGGGGTGCACACGCTACAGGCGTTGCCTGATATGTAAGAATTTTCGTTTTGTTGCGATACAGGATTTAGTTATGGGTATATTAAGTATAAATGATCTGAAAGTCGGTATGGTATTGGCACAACCCGCCAAGAACAGACATGGTACCATCATTCTGGACAAAGGGAACGAGCTGACTGAGAACCATATCAATTCTTTTAAAACCTGGGGGATCAAAGGGGTTGACATACAGGACATTGATTATGATCAGATAATACAACAGGAAATGGAAACCCTGCCAGATGATGTTGCCGAGTCGATTGAAAGGGAACTTGGTGAATTATTTCATCCCTTCGAGGCTAACCCCATCATGGAGGAGATATACAAGATCGCCAAACGGATAATTTTAAAACAAGCAGCGGATCAAACCGACGGTGTTACTGATGAATGCGAAAAGGGTTGATAGAATAATAAATTCCATTGGTGAGCTGCCAATCTTACCCACTATTTACGCGAGGCTTACGCATATTCTTAATGTGTCGGATGCCTCGATCAGCACGATAAGCAATATCATCTCCGAGGATCAGTCCGTAGCAGCCATGGTACTCAGAATGGTCAATTCGGCTGCTTACGGTTTTTATAATAAGATCGGAGAGTTGCAGCATGCAATCGCAATCCTGGGGCTGAACGAAATAAAAAATCTCGTGCTCGCAACCTCCATGTATAACGTTGTAAAGGGATTCAGGCCGAGCGATCGATTCGACATGCAGGAATTCTGGAAACACTCTATCGGATGCGCGGTCTCAGCGAGAGTTCTGGCTGAAACCGCTTATTTAAAGAACCCGGAAGCGGTTTTCACGGGAGGACTGCTGCATGATATCGGAAAGCTGATCCATGCCTCCTATCTGCGTGAAGAGTTTGACAATGTGGTAGCCGACGTTGAGAAGACCGGATCTCAAATGTCAGAATCAGAAAGAAGGCTGCTGGGGTTCGATCACGCCCAGACCGGGAGCGCCCTTGCTGAAAAGTGGCTCTTGCCCCGTGAAATAGTCAACATGATAGCGTACCATCATCTGACCGATATGCCGCCGGATACCCTGACGAAGGAAATAGCGGCCGTTCACATCGGAAACACTCTCTGTACGGCTCTTCGTATGGGATCGGGCGGAGAGAAACGAGTACCGATGGTTAATCACGAAGCATGGGAAATCCTGAATCTCAAGGTGAGTGATCTTGAATATGTTATGCAGCGATCCGCAAAACTTTTCGAAGAACGTGTTTCTATTATGGAATTCACATAATCTGCCGGGATGACGTCATTTTATTGACGCATTTGATTTTAGAGAGGCATTAAGAAACCGGAGATGGAGAGGGTTTATAAAGAATGCAAAACAGACAGATACAAACAGATCAGAATGAACTTGAATCGATGATCAACAAACTGCGTTTTCTGGAAGAATCGAACAGCGCGCTTGTCAGTATTCAACATAAACTTGGTCGGTTAAGCCGCTTTCGATCCAATATACACTTGTCGTATGATGTTCACTATATACTTGAAACATGGCTTGTCAGGCTCAGGGAACTGGTCAAAATCGAGGTGTGCTCGGTCTTTCTTGTGGAAGAGAACGATATTGAGTTCATTCACGAAATATCAAAACCTGAAAAATTTTCGTCTGTTATTCAAAAGGAGATAGCGGCTCAAATTAATATGGGAACCTTCGGACAGGCCATAAGCAGTGGCATTCCCCTGATCGTTCAGACTGAAATCCTTGGAAAGGAACAGGACCGGCTTCTACGGGTTATGATGGCTCCCCTCTCCAATTTGAAAAGAACTATAGGCGCCGTTGTCATCGTCTTCGAAGAAGACAGCGATTTTATACGACAGCAAAACGTAAAACTTTTACATATTCTCGTAAATTTCTTTTCCATGTCCCTGGAAAATGTATACCTGTACGATGATCTGAAATCTGCTTATTTTTCTACCATCAAGGCTATTGCCAACTCCATAGAAGCGCGTGATCCTTATACGAGAGGACATTCTGAGAGAGTTGCCCGATTCTCTAAAGCAATAGCCGAGAAACTTAACTGGGACAAAGAAGAGATGGCGCTCATTGAGTGGGGAGGAATGCTTCATGACGTCGGGAAAATCGGCCTCCCCGATTTTATCCTGAAAAAACCGGGGAAGCTTACCGATGATGAATACAATCAAATAAAACTGCACCCTTTGATCGGCGCTCAAATAGTGAAGGGCATCTCTTTCCTGGAACCCGCGATACCGTATATCCTTGATCATCATGAACGATTCGACGGCACGGGGTATCCCAAGGGTCTGACCGGAAAAGAGATATCTATAAAGGGAAGGCTGCTGGCAGTGGCCGACGCTTTTGACGCGATGACGAGTGACAGACCGTACAGAAAAGGCTTAATGCCGGAAGATGCTCTTAAGGAGATATTAAAACACAAGGGAACTCAATTTGATCCGGAAATCGCAGCGGCTTTCGAAAAGGCCTGGATATCCGGTCAAGTAATGAAGAGGGCGGAAATCGGAGGGGAGGAACAGTAGCAGTGGACTGTGTTCTCCGTTGAGCCGTGAGTCTGTCTCCCTGCGCGTTAGGGGGCCGAAACTGAAGGGATGCTGTCTGCTTTCTCCTGCGCTTCGAGTGCCACGCTGTTTTCCGTTATAGTATGCCGAACGGGATAATCCGGATCGACAAGGACAATCTGTTCCGCCAGCATTTTTTTCGCGTTGATCATAATAGGTGCTCTGAGGTTGGCTGTGACCGTGAACGGATCAGAATGAATCGTTACGACAGAAAACAATACCACGTCCTCAGACGATGCAACTTCTAGTGATTGTGCCTCGACATCGGATATTACCGGTTCGTATTCCGGGTCTATGGCAAAAGGGTTGATAAGAACAAACGCGACCGACCCATCTTCGACGGATTGAAACCACCAGAAAGGGGTCTCACCGTCCTGCGTGAGGAGCACATACTTTTTCAGGTGTTCAAACCCCAGCATTCCTCTCTTCATCCGTATAACCCTGGATTCATCAATGTTTATATCTCCAAACCGGGTGGTAGAAATCTTCACTCACAATCCTCCTTCGATTTCTTCAGCCTGTTCCATACATGAGATAAGCTCTGGCCCACTGAATCATCGTGTCCCGCCTCCGCCGCCATGACATTCTGATCCCTGATCATCCGATACACCTCCTCGCGATGAACAGTTATGGCAGGCGGGGCGTCTATTCCCACCTTTATCTGCGTTCTGTTCGCATCCAGGATGGTAATCTTGATTTCATTGCCTATCCTGATTGTTTCGCCTAATTTTCTTGTTAGAATTAGCATATACCTGTCTCGTAGAAAACGTTAATGTATGAAAAGGAGATAGAATCCTCGCCGTAACTACTCAGGTAGATAAACTGCCGGTTTGTGTAATCTCAATACCTTCAGCCTAATTCATCAGAGAAAATCGAGTATTGTTAAATCTCCTATGCTTGATGCAACGGAGTAGGAGGCCTCCAGGACAACCTCTTTCATGGCAAACTTGGTTATTAATTCAGTCACATCAGCATCTTCTATCTTAGAGGTCAGTTCAGTTAAATCCAGCTCCATATCGGCCATGTTGGTTTGCGCTATCTCCAGTCTGTTCATCCTGGTTCCACACTTGGAAATATTTTTCGATATTTGATCGGACGCAGCTTCAAGATTATCTATGCAGGAAGCAATGGCGCTCTGATCATCAGCCTCAAGAGCGTCTTTCAAGTCATTGAGGACCTTGAATATTTCAACCTCTCCATCCCCCTTGTCAGTAAAGACCGCCTCACCGGAAATGGAGTACGCAAAGGGCACTCCCTCGCCGATATTCACCGATAGTTCCTCACCGTTACCGTTATAATAGCTGGAATTGCTTGAATCCGCGGCAAAAGCTTGAACATAAAAGATGTCATCTTCAGACAGGTTGTCCGTAACTCCCTCGGTAAACGTTAATTCTATTCCGTCGCCCAATGTCACAGGAACACCGTCAACCAGGTCTCCGGAGGGGGGATCACTCCAGGTTTTTCCACCATCACTGGAAACCCGGTATGTTGTATTGGCCAACACTTCATCATCGGTTACTATCTTGACAACATATGTCGTATTCACGCTGCCGGCGTAGACTCCGCCTGAACTTACTGTACCGTCGAAACTGCCATTTCCACCAGCCGCGGTCGCTTCACCAATTTCAGCGGCCGATCGTTCTGAAGATGAAAAAGGAGTTTCTCCCGTTTTCGTACCCGAAAAAATATACCTGCCATCATACGTTGAGTTGGCAAGGGAAAGCATTTCATCGATGAGCTGTTGCACCGTCTCCGCCTCCGAACTTCGCGCCTCGGCAGACGAGGTCGCCGTCGACTGGGAGACGGCAATTTCCTGAGCCTCTACCAGGAGATCACCGGCAGCCGTCAGTTTTGACTCAGTAATCGTGAGCCACGATTCACACGCATCCATGTTCCGGGTGTACTGCTCAACAGCTGCCGCGGATTCCCGTAGATTCAAGACCTTGCTCATGCCAATAGGATCATCCGAAGGTTTGTTGATTTCCTTCAGCGAAGCAATCTTTTCGGCGAGTTCATTATAACTGCTTTGGGTTTTAAACAGATTATTGACTACCGTATTAAATTTCACGTTTTCCGATATGCGCATTACCATACGATGACCTCACCTGGGTGTTGCCGATTCACGACTTACCGTCACCGGCCCTTCAACAGTTACTCCTCTTCGAGTCCCTTCTAACTCACCATGTCCATAAGGGTATTAGCCAGTTCCTCTGCAGCGGTAAAAAGTCGTGCCGACGCGTTATAGCCGGTTTGATATCTGATAAGATTCATCATCTCTTCGTCAATCGACACCCCTGAAATACTCTCTTTTTTGTTCGTCAACTGAGTCATGAGATTTGTGTGATGATCGACACTGTCGCTGGCGTCGGCAACATCCTGACCGATCCGTGCTACAAGAGATGAATAGTAGCTGCTGATAGTGGAGTTGCCCTCGCTCATAGTCAGTTCGTCTTTTATGGTATTCATGGTTACGGCGTTCTCTCCATCGCCATTGACCGTCTCCGATGCCGCTATCTTATTTATATCAGCAATGATATCGGCATTGACCTGCATATATCCGGCCTCTTCGGTCCCGGTGTCAAAGACAAAGAAATCTTCGCCCAGATTCTGATCCATGTCATATCCCTGTCTATGCTGAGCATTTACCTTTTCAACAAGGGTTGTAGCCAGCTCATCAAGGCTCCCCATATACCCCTCTATCGCAGTATCACGAATCTCCAGAGACGCTGCCAGTTTTCCTTTTGTTATGGAGCTATTGATCACTACGTCCGGGTTATCTTTGAAAACAACATCATAAAAAGAAGGATTGGAGGCATGGTTCTCTGACACAACATCAAGCTCCCATGTCTCGCCACCTTCCACCAGTGGCATTCCATTGGAGAGAAAGACACTTACTGAATCGTCTGAATCTGTGATAGAATTAAAATCGACGATCTCGGCCAGCCCTGATAACAGGGTCGCCCTTTCATCCTTGAGGCTGTTCAGACCCGGTTCATCCGTATTCTCTGTCCCGGCCTGCAGAATCCTGGCGTTTATATCGGCTATCTGTGAAGCATAATCATTAACCTGGTCCACCAGAAGCGGTATCTCCGCATTTGCATCATCTTGAGCGGAAGAGAGTTGGTCACTGTATGAGCGGAAGGCGGAGGACAGACTCTCGGAAACAGAAACCAGCGCCTGTCTTTCGGCCTGCCCCGAAGGACTCAATGACAGATCTTCCCAGGCATTCCAGAATTCACTCAACAACTCATTAACGCCGCCCCCGTCTGTCTCATCAAAGATCATCTCGATCCTTTCGAGCGCGTCCTTCCTGGCTTCACTGTCTCCTAAATCATTTGCCTGCTCATTGATCTGAACCCCGAGAAACTGATCATAAATGCGCTCAATCCCGGATATTTCAACGCTTGGGACTAACGTACTGAACACCGCTCGCTGTCTCGAATATCCGGCAGTGTTTGCGTTGGCAATGTTGGTCCCTGTAAGATTTATCGCAGTCTGATGAGCCAAAAGGCTGTCCTTGGCGATATTCAGTGCATCGATACCAGACATTCGACTATCCTTCCCTGCTTATGATTCTTCCATTCAGGTTGTTTGTTTTCAGGCTGCCTGTGCTCATGTAAGTCGCGCCGGGGGAGATAAGCTGTCCGAGGAAATCGATGGATTTTCGCACATAGAGCAGAGAGGAATAGAGCAATGTCTTATTCTTCTCGTTCAGCTCACGAATATCCATCAAAAGAGACTTGAGCTCGGACCGACAGTCTTCGAGATCCTTCTTCTGGTCGTTATCCGCATGGGGCAACAGTGTTGAAAGCGCTTTCTCATCAAGATCAAGGGACTGTCCGTCAGAGTTGAAGGTATCGATGATCCTCTCAAATAACTTTGACCTCACATCTTTGGCCATCTTTGCCTTCAGAATGCAGGTTTCTTTTCTGGAATTGCTTTCATGCAACTCTTCCACAGAAGACCCCACCACAACGTCTCTCTCATTCAAGAGAGATTCGCGGAGTTTCCGGTAGATTTTAATCTCCTCCCTCAAAACCGAAATCAGGGAGTCACAAAGGGAATGTAATTCGTTATTCATTTCGTTAAACAATGATATCCAAAAGTGATTCGTTCAACATCTTTCCGGCAATTTTTTCTCCGCTCACATCATATTTTCCGGCTTCTATCTGATCTTTCAATTCCCGGACCTTTTCTTCACGGACATCAGGGGTTTTTTCAATAGCTTTTTCTGCCTGCTGGATATCTCTTGCCGTGGAGGACAAACTGACTTTATCTTCTGGAACCATAGTATCAGCTACCTGCTTCTCATTCCCGGGACCCGCTTTCTCCTCATTTATCTTATACTGCGAAATGAGCTCAGTTGCAGAATTCCGGGTTTCAGAAATCTTCATCTCAAATACCTCCTCACGTATTACACTACGTTTTACAAGAATATCGGCATGTTTACAATAAAACTTTAATAACTATTTAAGGAATAACGGTCATCATATATCTTTTACTCTTCTAACCCTTAATTTCCGACGTAAGGTGTCGTAAAAGCATTTCCTGAAGACCGATCCCTCCCCCTTTTTCCGCAAGGTTTTCAGCTACTTTCCGATCAACCATTCCCGAGTAAATGTCCTTGCCCGGGAACCCGGCTCCGCTTTGCGGGATCGCGTTCCGCATTGTTTTAAGCATGCAGTTGATAAAGATGGCTTCAAACTCAGCGCACACCTTTTCCAGCTTCTGTGTGCCGACCTCCGTCTGCCGGCTCTCAGTCCGACCTGTTTGTTTTTCCCCTAAGAGGATCTCTGTTGTTGATCCGTGCACCTTTATTCCTTCCATTCATACCCCCTGGAGACCTACATTACCTTTAAATCTGCCTGGAGCGCCCCGGCCGACTTGATTGTCTGCAATATGGTTATCAGGTCACCCGGCGTAACCCCTATTGCGTTGAGGGCCTTTACAACAGCTTGAATAGTAACTCCTTTCGGCACCACCACGAGTTGATTCTTTTCTTCTTTAACGTCAGTTGTTGTTTCAGATATCACAACTGTTTGTCCTCCCGGAGCTACTATCGTGCCCCCTCCCGCCCTGACCGGCACAGTTCCGCGAGGAGGAGCGGGAGCAAAGGGAGCCGGTTGAGACACCTCCTGTTTTTCCTTTATCTGAATGAACAAATTTCCGTGAGCGACGGCAACGGTAGATATCCTCACATTTTCGCCCATAACAACTGTCCCGGTTTTCTCGTTTATAACCACAACCGCCGGCGAGTCAACCGCGATATTAATGTTTTCAATAACCGATACAAGCTTAACGATACTCCCTGTAAAAGATTCCTCTATATCGACAGCAATGGTAGATGAATCAACAAGCTTCGCCTCTATGCCGGTGATTGAACCATTTATCGCCGCGGCAACCCCTGTCGCAGTCGTAAAATCGGGCTTGTAAAGATTTATGGAGAAAGACTTTCTGTTTTCAAAATTGTATTTCAATTCTCTCTCGACAAAGGCGCCATTTGCAATCCTCCCGACAGTCGGGTGATTTTTGGAAACTTTAGAGCCTCCCCCGCCTGCGGAAAAACCTCCGGTAGATACCGCCCCCTGCGCTACCGCATAGATCCTGCTGTCGGCTCCCCTGAGGGGTGTCATAAGAAGAGTCCCTCCGCGCAGATCATCTGCGTCACCGATTGACGAAACCAAAACATCGATTCTCGACCCAACCTTGGCAAATGGTGGAAGCTCGGCACTGACCATCACTGATGCCACATTATCCGAACTCAGGTTCTTTCTGGCCTCCTCCTTCATCCCGAGCCCCTGCCTGCTTAACATATTGGCGAGAGTCTCCTTTGTGAATCCGTTCTTGATATCGTCACCGGTCCCGGCCAGGCCGACAACTAAACCATAGCCCACCAACTGGTTGTCTCTGATCCCGCCAATACCCGCAACATCCTTTATGCGGGCGGCATCAGCATGAGATGTAATGAAAAAAATAACTGCAAAAAAGAATGCGATAAAGGTGAAGATTCGTGCTGTCTTCATAAAAATATACTCCCACGGTAAACGGTTACCACTATCGGTTAGCCTCAACCCTGTTCTCCGCTTTCGCGTCCCTGCATTAAAACGGCCATGCCCAATCCACAACGCGTGTCATCCACCCCGGTCTCATTTTGTCATTAACCACGCCATTGCCTGTATACACAATCTTTGCATCGGCAATGTACTGTGATGATATAACATTGTCCGAGGTAATATCCTCCGGCCTGATAATACCGGAAACAACAATATACTGATCCTCGGCATTTATGGCCAGCCGCCGTCTCCCCTCTATGGCGAGGTTGCCGTTGGGCAATTCCCTGATAACTCTGGCCGTTATTTTTGCCTTTAATTCGCCGTCACGGCTTGTCTCTCCCTTGCCCGTAAGGCTGTTCGAGGAAGAACCACCGACCTTAATCGACGGGAGAAGACCGGCTGAATATATATCCTCTCCGTCTGTAAGATCCTTATTGCTTCTGGCGATCTGCCTCTCAGCTCCCAGGAGAGAAGATACTCCCGCAAGGGTTTCGGTGTCTCTTCCGGTGCTCGTGTTGGCGGAGTTGCTGCCTGAAGAGGATTCCTCTATGAGTATTGTGACAATATCATTGACCCCCCTTGCTTTGTGGTCGGCAAAGAGTGAATTCCTCGCGTTTTCACCCGGCCAGATAGATCCTGTGGGCGGAGACGGTATTTCCTTCTCCGGGACAGGAATGAATTCATCCTCTTTTACCGCATTACTATTTGCAGAACACCCGGCAATCACAAACAGAAAAAGGAGCGCTAACATCATTATGTTACATGCCCCGTCTGCGCGTGTCCTCACACGGGCAGATCGAGTGGCCTTTCTGCATGTCTCCGTCCCCGGACAGATCGAATAGTTGTTGCCTGATTTCATATCGTTTACCCTACCATTGAATGCGTACCGATCTCTCGGCTCAGAGCTCCACCTTTGTCAGAGAATCGCCTGTCACTCTGACATAAATCACCTTTTTCGATGATACATTCCTGACCCGTATCAACTCCCCGAACATTCCATCCTGCTCTGAAAGTCCAACGGCTGTTATTCTCATCGGGCCATTCTCAAAAATAATTCGTACCGGCTTTCCCCTTTTAACCATCGGCACGCTTTTCACCATCTTACCTGTTATCTCGGCGTTCGGCTTAACACTGGTGCGAAGTTTCATACCAACAACCGTTTCCGGGTTTGAGATACTGTTTGAAGGTAATCTGCCAAACCACTTTCTAACCAGTTTTACATCATCACGGCCAATCTGAATGTTTCTTTGGAGAGACCTTGTGCTGACTACAACATCCATCAACACTTCTATTTTCACCCGTACCGTTTTTCCATTCAGAAATGTATCGTTTTTATAATACCTGACCGTGAAGGTAGAATTACCGATAAAATCCTCATTCCTTTTGCTTGAGACACGGCAACTGGTTATTTCCCCCGGCATGCTCAAATTGGAAACCGTGCCGGGAAATTCTATCCGCACGGCAGTGTCTTTCGGCCAGGGCATATTCTTTTTAATATATGTCCTGACATATGCCTTTATCGCCTCTCCCTTTATCACCGCCGCGGAGGCTTCGGACAGCGCTCCGCTGGAGAGAAACAGTAAAGCAGCAAGCGCAACCAGGAGACCTGCCTTATGTGTTTTACCTGACATCATCACGTCCCGCTCTCCTCATTCCCGAAACTTACTTCTTAAGTGCATTGGCCATCTGCAACATGGAATCCGCTGTTTGAATGGCCTTTGAATTTATCTCGTACGCCCTCTGGCCCACGATCATCTGGACCATCTCATCAACGACATTGACATTCGACATCTCTAAAAAACGCTGGGAGATGGTACCGTTACCACCCTCTCCGGGATTTCCGACGGTACTATCCCCGGAGGCTTCCGTTTCGTCAAAGAGATTTCTCCCCAGGCTGGTAAGTCCCGCAGGATTGGTAAACCTGGCGAGCTCTATCCTTCCGGTCGCCAATGAATTGCCCTGCTCATCGGCCGCTGTCCATGTACCTCCACTGTCAACAGTAAAATAGACCATATCCACGGGTACGGTTACTTCAGGTATCAGTTTAAGGCCTTCGGAATTACAGAGAGAACCATCCTTATCAACCTTGAAATTACCCGCCCGCGTGTAGACAGTATGTCCATTATTATCAAGTTGAAAGAAGCCGTCGCCCTCGATAGCAAAATCGAATTCATTATCGGTCTGCATATAATCGCCTTGACCAAACATTTTCTGCACAGCCACCGGTTTTACGCCCATACCGATCTCTATACCCACCGGCAACTGGTTTCCACCGGATGTCTCGGCTCCTGATTTTGAATATATCTGATACATGAGATCCTGAAAATCGGCCCTTGCTTTTTTAAATCCCACGGTATTGATGTTGGCCAGGTTGTTTGCAACAACGTCCTGACTTATCTGTTGGGCCTCCATACCCGTCGCGGCCGTCCATAATGCTTTTATCATATTGATTCCCCCTTAGTAGCTGTTACGCGGTTGAGCGAGAAGAACGATTTCAAAATACTCAACCCTGTCCGGTCTACAATTTACCTATGCGGTTTGTTGACAATTTGTCCTGCTCCGATATGGTTTGAATAGCTTTCTGGTACGATTCAAACGTGCGCTGTATATTAATCATTTCGATCATTTCTCGTATAACCTGTACATTGGAACGTTCAAGATGCCCGGATTGAACGGATGCATTGTCAACCTCATCCGCGACAGCCTGGTCATTGGGGTTACGGTAGAGGGCCGCGCCGGACTTGACAAGAGCAGAGGGATTGTCAAAATTGACGACCTTTAATACATCAGCTTCATTGCCATCCACACTTATCACGCCACGTTCGCTTATCTGGACGTCATTTCCTTCAATAACTATCTTTCCGTCTCTGCCAAGAACATACTCTCCGCTCAGGGTCACCAGTTCTCCGTCTTCATTGAGGGTAAACCTTCCGTCTCTCGTGTAAGCGATGCCGTCTTTACCCTGAACAGCGAAGAATCCCTCCCCGTTTATTGCCAGATCCAGCACATTTCCGGTTTTCCGTATACTGCCGGGGGAATAATCGACTGCCATTGCCGACTCCTGCATGGAAGCGCCTTCGCTTATTGTTTCTGTTCCGCTCCCCTCTAAAAAATACAGCAACTCCGCCTTGAAACCGGGAGTATCGACATTGGCAATATTATTCGTGGCAGAATTCAGTTTGGCAATCTGCCTCTTCGCCACACTTGCCAGTATTCCGATGCCATTGATCATGTTTTCCGCCTCCCCTTCTGTGTGCAAAATAGAGCAATTTGCATGCCACACGGATCGAGGGGGGAAAGAACCAATAACATTGAATAGTTGGGTCGTTTCGACGCAGAACCGCCGGGACGAACTCATTTGCGGGTGTCAGGATACAGGCAATTTTGTTCACAGCAGGCAATTTTTTCCCGACTGACGATTACCTCTTTCAATCATGGGCGTTTTAAAACAGGAAGGAATATGAAAAGAGATGTTCAACGAACCGTATCATCTTTGCTCTTTGACATCCGGCCCCCGCTCTCTGTACCGTTCATTAAGCGAATAAACAAAGGCCAGAATTTCAGCAACGGCCCTGTAAAGTTCGGGGGAAATCTGTTCATTTATATCAAGTTTGCTAAGGATCTCCGCCAGCGCAGAATCCTCTTTTACAGGCACCCCGTGTTTCTTTGCGAGCTCTACAATTTTTTCAGCAACAACACCACGGCCGCTGGCCGTAACTTTCGGCGCCGGGGCTTTTCTGCTGTCATATTTCAAGGCAGCGGCCACCATTGTCTTTTTTTTGTCTTTGTTCACAAAAACACCGTGAGGATTCAAGATCGCGGATCCCGCAATTTTCCGGCCTCTGAATCCTTCCTCCTTTGCTTCTTATTCATCATCCGGCGTCGGATATTCCATATTCACCCTTCTATGCCAGGATATCAACGCCCTCCAGGGCAGACAGGCTTTGAAACTCGCGATGCTCGTTTTCCTGCCTGAAACTACTCTTCTGTGTTATACAGCTCAGGTACTCTATCTCATATCCCAGAGTCATAAGCGCATCTTCGAGTTCCCGCAGAAAAGGTCTGATAAAATCACATACATTTTCATTTCCGCACTGCAGAAGACAGCCTATTTTCTTTGTTTTAATCGTTGCTTCGACAACAATATCGCCCAGAACATCCATGCTGAGCAGAAACAGGATATTTTTCCCCTCCCGGCGCCCTTTTCCTTCGTGCTCTCCGAATTTCACAAATATCTCCGCCATGCCCATACTCTCCGGAAACAGCAAGGGAATCTGAAACATATATTTTCCTTCGTACTCCTGAAAGAGATAATTCACCGCCTGATGAGATTCAATTGTCTGCAGTGATGAGCGGACAAATCCGGCAAGCTTTTCCGCCGGGGGAAGATTTTCGATTTCGATCAATGATTGAAGTTTGCCGGATACTCTCAGTAAAAGTTCTTTCAGATTTCGAGAGGCGGTCGCCGTACCGCCGGATCTTCTTTTCAGTGTATCTCCCCGTTCCTTCTCCATCAAATAACCGAATTTATGGATATAGTCCCTGAAAAAAAGGGGGTCCTTCACACTTTCCCTGGAGAATATCAAAGATTTTAAAATATTCTGTATGTTTTTGATATCTTCCTTTCCGAGATGCGCTGCAAGTTTACCCAGTTTTTCAGGATCGAACCGGTCAATCCCCTTCATGAAAAACTCGGAGAGGACCCTGGGGTCCGAAGGATTGAACCGGGAATAATCCATCGTTCGGGATTTTTGCGATGATTCATTCTGAGCGACATGAAGGACAACCCCGGGATGAAGCTGCGCCACCCGTACTGTAATCTTTTCGCCCTTTGTAAGCGACAGCTCGGAATATGCCATAACCGGCCTGTTCTTCATTAGAATCAGCGCTTTACCGTAGCGGGTGCTTTCAGCAATTTCCGCCTCCACCACTTCGCCAACGGAAAGAGGGGGGAGAAATTCCGCTTTTTTTTGAATTTGTAACAGATGATTTGATTTATTTGACGCTATTGCGGGAGTGAGAATCTTCATTCTTTTTTCGATGAAGGTCTAAGATAAGAGATACCTCTCCTTCAGTCAGGTTCAATATATCCGCTATCTCTTTTTCGGCCAGTCCCTGGCCGGACATTGTTATAACATCGTCATACTTTTTCCCGCGGCTTGAAACTTCCGGTTTCTGATTTTCGAGCCTGAGGTCTGATTTTTCTACAAGGGCTTTTAAGCGCTCCTCTTTTTCATCCAGATTATGTCCGACCTCTTCAACTTTATTCAAAGCCTGGAGAAGATGATCGGTAGAACGCCGGGACGCTTCAATTAATTCCCTGAATTCAGAAAAAACTTTTTCGTCCAACTCAGGGGGTTTCCTTTTCATCTCCCGGTTCGCCATACGAATAAGAAATAGAAGGGCAAGGACCAGCACTATATCAGTAACGATCAGAAGCCCCAGCATAAACTCTATAGTCATTTTAAACCCTTATGTCTATTTTGCCCTCAGATTCTTCTACGGATGCCTCACTGTCTCCATCGGCGCCCGTTTTTTTATTTTTCGCACCCTTTTTCTCGGAGTCCCTCCTGCCGCCATTATCTTCTTTCTCTTTGAGCCTAAGCCGATGCGCTTCTTCAGGATCCTTAACCTTTTCCCGTAATTCCCTCTGCTCTTCGGCCAGTTGAGCTTCAAAATGTCTCTGCTGAGTGTCAGCCTGGTGCTGTTGAACCTGCTGAACTCGCTCAACCGCATTGGATTGCAGTAATATCTGCTGCACATCGAGCGATCTGACCATTTTTTCTACACCTCATTTCGAAGGATTATAGTCGAGCGTCTTAAATGACATCCACCATTCCTTATGGATGTAATCGTCACAATCCATCAAAATCTTTAACCCTGGCAACTATTCAGTCGAATAGGATGTAGACTGGAGATTATCAGCGAAAAACGGAGACACTGAGAATTCCAACGCCATATTCAGCACAATGATCTACTGCCTGTCCACCTCATTACTCCAATCGCGCCCCTCTTGCCGCCTTCTTCGGCCTAAACAGTTTCAGCCTGACCGTTTGAACAGCCATAATTTCCGGCCTCTGATTCCCAATACGGTATCCTTATCAAAAGAACATTAAAACCCGACTCATACGTAATCCGGAAAAGAACACCATACTTCTTCAGGAGGGAGAGCGCGTAGAACAATCCTTTCTCTTCATCAGGATTATGAATACACGAACCAAGCGAATCAAGATCTTCGACTGCTTCTCCTTTCCCGGCAATGGGCTCTCCGGTGTCCTTGATTGTAACGCATATATATGAATCATCATAATCAGCTGAAACAACAAGTTCTTTTGGTTCACTATCCTTCATTAAATGTATTGAGTGTCTGAATATTGCTGACAGGCAAAAAGAGTAGTCGGCCTTTGCGCCCATCACCTCGGGGATTCCCCGGTCCAGTGTCAGGCTCTTTGTAATAGTATGCTTAACATTGGGATGGAACTCAAAAAAGTCGATCTCAGCTCTTATCAGTTCTGACAGGTTGATCTTCTTCAGGGCAGTATCGTTCAGCCTCTGAAACTTTTCCGTCACATCATTGAATAAACCGAAAAGTTTGTCTCCCTCCCTTACGATCAATCCGGCATCACGATTTATTGTTTTACAGACCTGCCGTATTTCATCGTCTTCTTTAAAGTCATTATTTGCAATACGCTCAGAGGTCTTCTTTGTTTTCTCTTCCAGGAGCTCGGAACGACTTACGATTCCGCTTAAAGGGTTGGAAAAGTTGTGAATAATACCGGGAATAAGCCACTCGAAGCTTGATTCAAACCCCTTTTTCAGTTCCTTCAGAATGTGGCCTTCGTCCAATGGCTCCGATTCAGTGTTCATCCGACCCCTCCAACTCACCCGTTCTACAACAGAATAAATCTGGTAATATACACATTTTTCGTTATTTCATTATCCATAAAATTATTCAAGTTGATTTTGATTGTTTCTCTTAATCTTTTTCTGATTTCAGACGAACAGGAGAGTCCTTTGCATATCTTATATATGATTTTTCTTATCTCGGCCCTCTCCTTTGGAAGTTTCATTCCCTGATTCAGTTCTATAACCACATCGCAAACCAGAATTCTGTCCTTCCTGTTACTATCTTTTAAAGGAACGATGAAATCATTAAAACATTCAAATCGCACTCCCGTAGAAACAGCTTCTCGCGCATTGTTCTCAGCACAATCTGTTCGCTCCCGATCTCCGTCCACCAGTCCCCGGCCCGCGACAACTCCACTGTCTGCAAGCACTGCGACGCACAGACATATGGCTATCAGTACTTTTTTATAGTATCCGGCAGTGTCAAATCGACTAAGCAATGTCATGACTGAACTTCTTCAAGCCTCCCCGCAATCTCAGTATTGCCTGAGAATGGATCTGGCAGATTCTTGATTCGGTAAGATCCAGGGTCAGCCCTATCTCCTTCAATGTCAACTCCTCATAATAATAGAGGGATAATACCAGTTTCTCTTTTTCGGGAAGAGAATCTATCGCGCTCTCCAGTGTCTCTTTGAGTTCGCTGCGGGCGAGGAGAGAAAAGGGATTGTTACGGTTCATTTTCTCCAGCACATCATCCCGGCCATATTTTTCACAGTAATCCGGAGGCAGATCGTCACTACTCAAAATGCAGATAGCCCTCGCCTCGTCGAGAAATCGGTAATACTCTTCAATCGGTATGCCCATATGCTCCGAGACTTCCTCATCTGTCGGATGACGCCCGAACTTTTTCCATAATGCTTCAAATGCTTCTTCCAGCTTTGTCTCTTTACTCCTGACGGATCTGGGCACAACATCTCTCGACCTCAATTCGTCTAATACGGCCCCCCGGATTCTGAACCCCGCATATGTTTCAAAGCGTACATTTCTCGTTTCGTCAAATTTTTCCAGGGCCGTCATTAATCCAATTATACCGGCATTGATGAGATCGTCCTTATTCACGTGATCAGGAAGTCTCATGGCAATCCTCCCGACAATATTCTTGACGAGAGGCGCATGTTTCATTATTAATTTATCGCGTTTTTCTTTATCAGTCATTTCTGTCAATACCAGGTGCCCGGATAGAGAGGCTGAAGGCTGTCAGCTGTTTTGAGAAGGGCTCTTTTTTCGGCACGCGCCGCAAGACACTTCGGCCTCTTCAATGTTACCGGTTACGACCTGTCAAAGAATTTAATGGTTCCGTTGTCTTCGTAGTCTTGCGGCCGCTTCCGGCACAGTTCTTCAACAACCTCAGACATGCGTCTGCTTGCCTCTGAATCAGGAAGAATCTCCGACAACAATTTTTGTTTTTTCACCGCCTTTGAAACATTGCGGTCATGAGGGATATACCCCAGATACTCGATCGGAAGGTCAAGAAAGTGGTTCGTCGCGTTGTTCAATCTCGAGTAAACTCTTGCCGCCTCATTTGAATCGCTTACCATGTTGACAAGCAGAGTAAATCGCCTCGACGAGTATCCCTGATACAACGCTTTAATTAAGGCATAGGCATCCGTCAAAGAGGTAGGCTCAGGTGAGACAACCACGATAATTTCCCCGGCGACCATGTTAAAATACATAACATTGCCGGAAATCCCGGCAGCCGTATCGATAAACATAAAATCGAACTCCTCATTCAGCCCTTCCAGTTCTTCGAGAAGAGTAAATTTCTGCCCCTTCGACAAATCCGCCATCTCTGTATTCCCCGAGGCTGCCGGCAGAATCTTTATGCCTCCCGGACCCTCGACTACGGCCTCCGACAGGGTTTTCTCACCGTGAAGAACGTGGCGCAGGTTATATTTCGGGGTAATGCCCAGGATTACATCTATATTGGCCAGTCCTGCGTCCGCATCAAGCAGTAACGTCTTTTTCCCCATCTTCGAGAGAATATACGCAAAATTTGCCGTTATATTTGTCTTCCCGACACCACCCTTGCCACTGGTAACGGCAATGACACGGGTAGTACCGGTGTGTCTTTCCTGCACGATTCCCGGAGGCATCACTTTTGTCTTCATTTCTCTCAACACTCCCGCCTGATCCACCATTAACTCCTTTACAAGAATCGAATTTCGAGGATCGGAGACCGGCCTGTCAGGCCTGCCCCCCGACATCCGACCCCACTATCAGTCTCGCAAGCCTTGCGGGGTCCATTTCTTTTAAATCGCGTGGGACGTTCTGCCCATCGGCGACATAGAATACCGGTTTCCCGGTATGGTCGACGACATTGTACATCGCGCCTAATTTCCTTGAGTCATCCAGCTTCGTGAATATGATGTTGTTATAATCCATGATACCGAATTGTGTCGCGGCATCCACCATGTTCTCCCGGCCTGATGTCATGCTTAAAACAAGGTTTGTTTCCAGGGGAACACCGGTTTCAAGGCAATCCTTCAGCTTCAAGAGATCATTTTTATCACCACGACTTTTACCCGGCGTATCCACCAGTATGATATCCCTGTCGGCAAATCTGTTCAAAGCCCTCTCGAATTCCTTCTTTTCAGAGGCACTCACCATGGGAACATCCATGATATCCGCGTAGGTTTTTAATTGTTCCGCCGCTCCTATCCGGTATGTGTCCGTGGTTATGATACCCACACTCAGCTGGTCCGCGAATAAACAACGGGCGGCCAGCTTTGCCAGCGTTGTCGTTTTCCCCTCACCCGAAGGACCGACAAAGGCGGAAATCCTCCTGTTCCCGACAGCCTTTTTGTAGGAAGACGCTATAGAGCGCTTTATCACATCCTCGGCAGCATCCAGGGTATGAGAATACTGTTGCGCCCCGGTCGTCGAGCCATCGTTTTTCATTTTTTGGATTATCGCGCACGCCCGCTCCTTCGACACACCGACCGAGATCAGGTGATAATACACTTTTGACAAAGGAGAAGAGGCCCCCATGTTCCCTTGAACGCCAAGAACATCAAACAACGTGCTCATTGCCTCCTTTATCTCAGCCAGCTCGGCATAAACATTCCCCTCTTTTTTGAAATCCATGATAAAGGATTTAAGTTCGTTAACATCCGATCTGAGCAGGGAGAATGTGCCTGATATCCCTTTTTCACTTGTTTCCTGCTCCTTTCCTCCCGGGATTTCAAAGTTATCATCCCTGGCAGCAAGCACCTCGATCCGTCCGTTTAACCGTCTGCTGGAGAGTACTACGGCATCCGAGCCCAGATCCGCCTTTATTTTACCCATAGCCTCATTTGCGCTCAGTGCCTCGTATCTTTTAATCTGCATTTTTTGCCACCAGCATACCCAGAGATTTAATATTTACATCCCGGGTAATTTCATTGTGAGAAAGAACAACAATATTTGGGAAAAACTTCTCTAATATCTTTCGTAGATATATCCTGACACTGGGCGAGCAGAGGACAACCGGCTGCAACCCTTTACCGGTAAAGATTCCGACAAACTTCTGAAGATTGCTTACAACCTCCTGTATCAAAGTGGGATCGGTCGCGACAAATGATTCGTATTCCGTATGCTGAACAGATTGATTAATAGTGTCTTCAATATCAGGAGAAACGATAACAACCGTTATGTTTCCATCGGCATCCTTATATTCTCTTGTTATCATTCTGGACAGGGCCTGCCTCACATATCCGGTTAACATGTCCACATTCTTCGTCATAGGCACATAATCCGCCAGCGTCTCCAATATTGTAAGGATATCGCGAATGGAAATCCGTTCCCTCAGGAGCCGCTGAAGCACTTTCTGAAACGTGCCGAGCGGAACGACATTGGGGATAAGTTCCTCAACAACCTTGGGGTGACTGCCCGCCAGTCTGTCCACTAAAGACTGAACGTCCTGCCTGCTCAACAGTTCGTCTGCATGCGTTTTTACAATTTCAGTTAAATGTGTCGTAATAATTGTGGCCGGATTGACAACAACAAAACCCTTTGCCTGAACGGATTCTTTTTCCTTTTCATCTATCCAGACGGCCGGCAGACCGAAGGCGGGCTCCGTGGTTTCCGTTCCCTTTATTGTTGTGCCCTCATTACCCGCGGTTATTGCCAGATAATGACCCATCTCTATTTCTCCCTTTGCCACCTCAACACCCTTCAGTTTGACCATGTATTCGCCCGGCTTTATCTGCAGGTTGTCCTTTATATGGATGGAAGGCATAACAAAGCCCATTTCAACGGCCATCTGCTTTCTCAGAGCCTTTATTCTCTCAAGCAACTCTCCGCCCTTTTCGGCATCAACGAGCGGCACCAGGCCGTATCCCATCTCGAGTTCAAGGGAGTCAAGGGGCAGAAAAGACTCAATCGACTCCACCGCTGTTTCCATCACCGGCTCTTCTTCCGCTTCTTCGACTTTTTGTGGCGCTTTAAATGTCCTGAATGCGATAAATCCCGAAATGAGAGAAAGGAACAGGAAAGGTACACGGGGCATACCGGGGATCAAACCAAATATCAGGAGGATAATCGAAGCCGTGGCAACCGCCTTTGGATTAACAAAGAGTTGTCCCTTAATCTCCTTGCCGATATCAGACGAGGCAGTCGATCTGGAAATAAGCATGCCGGCTGCGGTTGACACAATCAAAGCCGGAATCTGCGTTACTAATCCGTCACCTACAGTAAGAAGGGTATACACACGGGCGGCATCCCCTACCGGCATTCCCTGTTGCAGTACGCCGACGATTAATCCGCCCAGAATATTAGTTATGGCAATAATAATCCCGGCTATCGCGTCTCCTCTGACAAATTTACTCGCCCCGTCCATGGCACCATAAAAATCCGATTCCAGCCCGATCTCCCGCCTTCTTTTTCGTGCCTCCGCGTCTGTAATAAGACCTGCATTGAGATCGGCGTCAATGCTCATCTGTTTACCGGGCATAGCGTCCAGCGTGAAGCGTGCCGTCACTTCGGCTATCCTCGTCGCGCCCTTGGTTATCACAATGAAGTTAATCAGAACAAGCACCAGAAATACTATAAACCCAACCACATAGTTGCCGCCGACAACGAAAGCCCCGAATGCTTTGATGACCTGTCCGGCCGCCCCTGAGCCCTCATTGCCATGGAGGAGTATAAGACGCGTGGAGGCCACATTAAGGGACAGGCGAAGCAGTGTCGCGGTCAGGAGAATGGACGGGAAAACGGAAAAATCGAGAGGTCTCAACACGTAAACGGAAACCAGCAGTATAATCAGAGAGAAAGTGATGCTGAAGGAAAGGAGGAGATCGAGAACAAAGGGGTGCATCGGTATCATCATAACCAGAAGGATACCTGCTATCCCCACGGCCATCACCGTATTGCTGCCCTTAAACGAATCGACAAAGCTTCCTGTTTTAACGTGCGAATCAATCATTCGAAATCTACATTCACCATTTAGCGTTCAAGTTTTTTCCGCGAAATTGCCGCGCCGCAAAAAATCTACAGAGGGGCTTGTTCCTTTGCGTGAGACAATCAATTTCTTTTCATGCGGTAAACAAAGGCGAGTATCTCAGCAACTGCTTTGTAGAGATTCTCCGGTATCATCTCGTCCACATTTACATTCTTATACAATACCCGTGCCAGAGGCTTGTTATTCACGATGGGCACATTATTTCTTCTTGCAATATCTTTTATATTCTCAGCTATGAAGCCGGCTCCTTTCGCGACTACCTTCGGCGCAAACATATTCGCCTGATCATAACAGAGGGCCACGGCAAGATGGGTGGGGTTGGTGATAACCACATCCGCTTTCGGGATACTTGCCATCATCCTCTTTCTGGCAATGTCTCTCTGGAGACGCTTTATACGTGCCTTTACAAGAGGATCTCCTTCCGTCTGCTTGGATTCGTCTTTCACTTCCTGCTTTGTCATCTTGAGGTCTTTTTCAAATTCCCACTTCTGAAAAATATAATCGAGGGTTGCAAGGATTATAAGCACCAGACAGACCATGAGAACAATCTTGAATATAACCCCGGCAATGTAGATCAATATCCCCCACACGCTCTGATCCATCAGCGGGACAAAGTGATCTATTTCTCGACTGATAATCACATAGACAACAAAACCGACTATCGAAATCTTGAATATATTCTTCAACAGCTCTACAAGAGATCTGAGGGAAAACAACTTCTGAAATCCCTTCACCGGATCAATCTTTGAGAGTTTCGGCTGCACCGATTCTGAGGAGAGGACAAAACCTACCTGAAGATAATTGGCAACCAGAGCCATGAAAAATGCCGTCAACAAAAGAGGGGAAAGTATTGAAAACGTTTTATATATCAGGCCGACTGAAAGGCCCTGGATAGTATCGCAGTCAATAGTGAACTGCCCCGACCGGACAAGCACCCATCGTGACAGGGCCATTGTCTTTTCGACCATGCCCGAGGCACCAAACCAGAAAAAGATCAGGCAGGCCAGCAAAACAGCGACAGAGGTGACGTCCCGGCTTTTCGCGACCTGACCCTTTTTCCTGGCTTCTTGCCGTTTCTTAGGAGTAGCTCGCTCGGTCTTTTCCTGATCTTTATTCTGCCCAGCCATAATTTACCGTTGTTTATCTTGTTACGATAACCGGTTACCGGTTATCGTTATTCCTTTTATCAATTGGTAACGAAAACCATACATTCCGTCTATTCCATGACGCTGACGTCAAAAAACCCTCACATCAGACGGAAAAGAAGATTCAGTTTGTCCCCAAAACTCAGGAAGATGTTGCTCATCATCCGTGCGAAAACAGGGAGAGCAAGTCCGATGCCTATAAGCCCCACGGCTATCTTTATAGGAAAGCCCACGATGAGTATGTTGATCTGAGGAACGGTTCTGGCAATCAATCCGAACCCAACGCTTGTCATCAGAAGAGCGGTGATAACCGGGGCACCTGTTTTGATCGCGATGACAAAAATATCTTTTGAGAGTTCAATAATTGCCCGCATCAACTCTCCCGTAAAGCAAAAACCGAGAGGAGGGAAAATCCGATAACTCTCGGCAATGGCATATAAAAAGTGATGGTGCCCATCAACGGCAAGAAATATCAGCATGGCGAACAGATACTGAAACTGAGCAACAATCGAAACCTGGGAACTGCTTATGGGATCAAACACATTGACAATGGCAAACCCCATTTGAAAGCCCGCAAGTTGCCCCGCCAACCGCACTCCGGCAAACACTATTCTGCCCGCAAAACCTATTATAATTCCAACCATCACTTCCCCGGCCATTCTCAATGATAATGAGAAGACTTCAAGTGGGGGAGCATACAGTTCGACAAAAGGAGAGATGAGAAATGCTATCATGAGAGACAGCCCCGCTTTTACCCTGACAGGGACACTCGCGTTACCCAGAATGGGCATCGTCGCTACAATTGCGCTCACCCTCAGGAAGGCGAAAACGAACGTCTCAATCTGTTCTGCGGTTATCTGCGGCATGGCTGATAGGTTAGTGGCTCCTGTTCACACTATTTTCTTTCTTTAATTATAAACAGTTAACTGCGAAGTTCCGAACCCTGCCCTTCACCGTATATACATTGGAATATTGGAAAAAAGGTTTTGGGTATACGTAACGATGAGATTGATCATCCAGGGAAGCGCTATGACGAGTGCGACCATGACGGCAATAATTTTGGGGACAAATGTCAATGTCATTTCCTGAATTTGGGTTACAGCCTGAAAAATGCTGATAATGAGACCCACAACAAGACCTACGGTGAGCATGGGAGCCGAAAGCAACAGGGTGATCTTTACAGCTTCCCCGGCCAGCCCAATAACCAAATCAATAGCCATATGTATTTTATCCTTCAATAATTGAGTTGCCACGTTAGTTACTCAGTAAACAGGGAAACGTATTTTCAACAACTCAGACATTTAAGTGCATTACAAATTCCCGGATTAACCAAAACTTTGAACCAGTGAACCTATCACCAGATTCCATCCGTCAACCAGCACAAAAAGGAGCAACTTGAACGGGAGACTTATCATTATAGGGGGAAGCATCATCATTCCCATTGACAAAAGCACGCTGGCAACAACCATATCCAGTATCAGGAAAGGCACGTACACCATAAACCCGATCTGGAAAGCCGTCTTTAATTCACTAATTACAAAAGCGGGTATCAAGACAGGGAGTGTGATTTCATCGGGATTTTCAGGTTTCTTCCCTCTTGAAATGTTAACAAAGAGAGCAATATCTTTTTCTCTGGTCTGCTGTAACATAAACCCTTTTATAGGTTGTGCCGCCCGGGTAAGGGCGCTCTCTGCCGATATCTCCTCTTGAATATACGGCTGCAGTGCCTGCGCATTTACCTCATGCCAGACAGGAGTCATGATAAAAAAGGTCAGAAAGAGAGACAACCCGATAACAATCTGGTTTACAGGCATCTGCTGCGTTCCAAGGGCATGCCTGAGAAGAGAAAGAACAACAACAATCCGGGTAAATGAAGTTAACATTACAAGTATTGCAGGGGCGAGAGAAAGTATTGTAAACAGAAACAGCAGTTGAATAACGACGGCAACCCTGCCCGGCTCATCATCGCCGCTCCCCACACTCACATTTATCGAGGGAAAAGAAAATGGCTCACCCCACGAAGAGCTTGCAAAAAGAATACACCCAAGAATCACCAGAACGCATATGAGATGTTTTCCGGATTTCCAGGAATTAAATGTTGATGGTTTCGTAAAAAATGTCAATGTATACCCTATGTAAAGCCATGAAGAGAGGTCTCAACGTTTCGACCTTCACCTTTTTAGTTTTTAGTATCCAGTCGTGAGCCATTTGACTTCAACAGCGCCTTTAAATGATCGGGAAATGATTTTCTTTGATCCTTCTTCCCCTGAATATGTTTCAGCTTTTCAAGCGATTCAATATCCACAATCTCCGTCAACATGGATATCCCGCCGTTCGAAATGCCGATAGCCATAATATTGTCCAGTACATTAACAAGCATTATACTGTTCTTGGATCCCAGATATTTTACGGACAAAACCTGTATTAAATCATCATTCCCGATCACCGCCCCTGTCCTTTTCACTATCTTTTTAAACAAATACGCGACAAGGATCATAATGCCCACGGTGAGAACAAGAGCCGACACGATCTTCAGGAAAGCGGGGATCAATTCAGGTGAATTCATAGTACTCCTCTTGGAAAATAAGTGAGCGGTGAGCCAAAAGCTAATGGTCACGCGACTATTTCAGTTTATCAATCCTCTCGGCATGAGAAATGACATCGGTCAACCTGACACCCAACTTTTCATTGACAACAACCACTTCCCCTATGGCCATCAATCGATCATTGACAAAAACATCCATCGGCTCCCCCGCAAACTTGGTCAACTCTACAACCGAACCCTGGCCTAACTGAAGAAGCTCGCTTATCGGCATCTTTCCTCTACCCAGTTCAACGGTTACTGTGAGTGGTATATCCAGAATAAAATCCAGATCCAGCGCCGCTTCTTTTGTCTTGCCCCCTTTTATTTCCTCGAACCTGACACTGTTGACCTCTTGCTTTTCAGCCGGCCCGGCAGACTGTTTCATTTCATCCTGAACATCATCCCAGCCGATTGCTTCACTATCATTTGTCTCTTCCGCCGGTTCATTCTGAGCATCATTCCCGCCAATTTCTTCGTTTTCTTTTATTTCTGTGACTTCTTCTTCCGGTTTATTCTGTTCCATATCAATACACCTTTTCCCCAACGATAAATTTTGATACTTCCACCGCCCGGTTGCCCTTGTAAATTCCCGGCTGTCCCTTAAGCTTAAGGGTATTCTCCACATAAACATCCAGACTGTCATTACAATACCGATCCAGAGAGATCACATCCCCCTTTTTCAGGTTGATAATCTCTCTTCCGCTCAGCTCTGTCTTACCGAGTTCGACAGTCAGGTTTACATTTAAACATCTCAGGCTCTCCATAAACTTGTTTGTCCACTCTTTATCAGCCGCAAACGTATTATCATGATAGCCTGCCTGTAACTTCTTACTGATCGGTTCTATCGTCGAATAGGGTATGCAGACACTGATTGTGCCCGAAGAAAAACCCATGTCGACTTCAAATTGCATAACAAGCACGACATCGTTAGGTGCTACAAGTCGTATAAACTGTGGGTCGGTTTCCGTTCTCTGGTAGGTAATGTCGAGTCCTATGATTGTCTTCCACGCCTTTTGAAAATCAGACAGCGCGTTCAACACAATCTTTTTTATCAGTTTGTTTTCTATAATGGTAAACTCTCGTCCCTCAATCTTAACCGTTTCCCGGCCGGACCCGCCGAAAATAATATCAACCAGAGCAAATATAACCCGGGATTCAAAGATGAAGAGTGAATGCCCCTTTAACGGATTCATTCCAAAGAGATTAAAACTCGCAGGCACCGGGATTGTTTTCAGAAATTCGTCATACCTGGCCATATGCACCGACAACGTATTAACATTGATTATTTTTTTCAAAACCGACGAAAGGGTTGTACGAAATTTTCTGGCGAATATTTCAGCTGCCGTTTCGAGAGCGGGCATGCGTCCCTTTACTCGCTTCTCCTGAGCGGTCAGATCATATGGCTGAACCGATAATGAATCATCCGGCTCTGTGGGCGGCTGCTGTGTTTCAATCTCGCCTTCCGATACTCCATTTAAAAGAGCATCCACCTCTTCCTGTGACAATATCTGGGACATCTATATCCTCTCAATCACTTTTGTCTGTCGCTCCCGTGTGAAAGCGAGTCAGTACATCTGTTATCCTCCGGCTTCACGGTTTACGGTCACTGAACCACTTCATTCTCTTCGATCAACCGCTCTCCGCTGGCTCCGGCTCCTATTGGATAAGAAACTCGGTAAAATAAATCCTTCTGACCTGGCCTTTAGTGAGATACCCGTTCATACGCACGGCAATTTCATCTTTGAGGCGCTGTTTCCCCACAAAACCGGCTATATCATCATATCTTTTTGACGAGAGAAGACTCAGGACATTATCCGTCGCTTTCGGCTTCAACAAGTCCAGCTCAGTCACACAATCTTCGCTGGAGACCTCAATCTGGATCGTAGCCTTTAAATACCTCTCACCGTTATCATCCATCAGATTCACAATCAGGCTGCCCATAGACCAGATAATCGGCTGTTGAACAGACTGTTCCTCCTCCACCTTCGTATCTGCAAGATGAGTCTGGTAGTACTTCCACCCGGCAAATCCACCGGCCGCAAGGATTGCCACCACAATGAGTATGATACCCAGCTTTACAATGGATTTTTTGCCCTTCTTCGGGGTTTTCTCGTTCTGTTGTTCTTCTTTCTCTTCTTCAACCATTATTGCTCCCTCCACCATTCCCGTGTAATATCAAAAGGACCTCCACCCTCCTGTTGCGTTCCCTGTTATGATCGCTCACATTTGGGAAAAGAGGCTTTGAGTCCGCATAACTTGCCACCGAGAGTCTTTCCGGAGAAATATCGCCTTCGGAAATAAGATATTCGGTAACATTCACCGCCCGCGCCATTGAAAGCTCCCAGTTGGATGGAAACAGCGTGCTGTTTATGGGCACATCATCCGTATGCCCCTCTACCCGTATCCGGCAATCAGTCTCTTTGAGGACAGAACTCAAGGCTTCGATAACTGGACGTTTTTCTGCTTTAATTTCGGCCGAACCGGTTTCAAATAACAATGTATCCTTCAAAATCGCCGAGATCCCTTCTTCAACCATTACCGCATGTATTCCTTCTATATCGTTGATATAATCGTATAATTCCCCTTTTTGCCTCTTATCGGTGAGGGTCACACCCTTGAGAGGCTTGACAAACGGAATAAAGACACTGATATCGAACAGATCACCGCCCCATAAAAAACTGCGAGCACTGCTGAAAGAATGTGAAGCTTCCTTTACTTTAGCGGTATCAAGGGTTGAAAGCGAAAGGACTAAAACCATGAATGTAAGCAGAAGTGTCAGCATGTCATTGAAGGTTGTCAGCCATTTCCCTTCCTTCTCTTCCGGTTCTTCATGCCTTTTATTCATACAGCGCTCCATGATCAGCTCTATAGTTCAAAATAGAATTCAACCCGCCGGTTTTTCTGTCTCCCTTCAGGAGTAGCATTTGACGCGATCGGGTGATACTGACTTAATCCGACTGCGGCAAGTCTCTCCGCGGGAAGCTCTCCCCTCTCAAGAAGGTACCGCAGTATATTGACCGCCCGGGCTGTCGACAGTTCCCAGTTAGAGGAGAATGTGGGGGTATTAATCGGGACATTATCCGTGTGACCCTCGACCTTTAACAGATAGCGGCTTCTTTGGGCTATCTCAACCAGCTTGTCGATGTAGGGATACGCATCCTTGTTTAACTCAGCCACTCCCGACGTAAAGAGCACATTACTTCCGAAGGTGGCCTTGAACCCCTTTTCTGTCTTCTCAAGATAAAACGCCTTCAACCCGGCCTGTTTGTAATATTTGCGTAACGATGCCATGCTCTGCGTGACAATGGCATCTCTTCCGCCTTCCATTATCAGGCTTTCCCGGGCGCTATCCTGCCTTGTACCCTCACCGGGTGTCGAAGACAGGGTGTCATAGCCGCGCATAAAATTTGTTAACTTTTCACCTTCAACTGTCGAATAGGATACAAGCATGGCGAAAATAGCCACCAGGATTAATACAAGAGAAGTGTAGATTATCTCCCAACCTGCAGCGGGAGCCTCTTCAATTCTTTCATTCTTTCTTGTTTCTTCTTCCATAGTGACAACTCACAGTGACCGGAGATCGGGGAGATGAAAATCATTTCATCTCAAAATATAGTTTTTCTCTCTTTGGGCGATATAAACGAATGGAGTTTATCTTCAAGCACCCTGGGATTGTCTCCCGACTGGATAGAAAGTATGCCGCTTATCATTAGCTGTCGTTGCATACGTTCACCGCTGCTTTGCGTCTTCAGCTTTCCCGCGGCGGGAAGAAAAATCAGATTTGCCAGGAGCACACCATAAAAAGTAGTTACAAGAGCAATAGCCA
>Ga0272443_10000678_pt1 | contig 58507 bp, 51 predicted proteins | sample SSMAcet12_FD_193581 | JGI IMG/M metagenome (GOLD analysis project Ga0272443, IMG submission 193581) | Marine sediment archaeal communities from Little Sippewissett salt marsh, Falmouth, MA, United States - SSM-Acet-12 | ecosystem: Environmental > Aquatic > Marine > Wetlands > Sediment ... | reverse complement strand
ATCTGGTGCTCTTACCATTAAGGTTCGGTCTCCAGCTTACAAGAAGTTTCAAGATGCGGCGGCCGCCTCAGTGCGTGACCTCACCCAGCCGCTGGCGGAACTGGGCGACGTGATCCCGCATGTGCCGGAAATAGTCGTCCACCAGAAAGCCGAGGGAGAATGATTTCCCCTCCACCGTCCATTCGTTGTTGAACGCGGCTTCGTCCATGGTTCGGATCACGTGCAAAAGGAGCTGATTGTAGAGGTGCCACAGGGCCACCAGCGGCTCCCAACCATACTCGTTGTAGTGCTGGGCCGCGATCCAGGCCTCGTTGTCATAGGCGGGAAATCCTTTTAGGTTTCCCTGCTGGAGCCGGACGAACCGGTGATGGTTGTTGGCCGCCGAATCGACCAGGTGGCCGACGATCTCCTTGAGCGACCAGGAGTCGGGCGCTGGTTTCACGACGGTCAAGGGCACCCGCACCTTTCCCAGCTCCAGGTGGAACTCGGTGACGGTCTTTGCCATCTTTTCATAGTCGAACATGGGGTGGTCCTTCCGGATGCGATGACAGTCATCGGTTGCGGTATATGCGGTGCACTTCATCAAGAAACCACGGCGGTTTGGCGTAGAACACGTAAATCAGGAAAAATGCCGTAATGGGGATGGGGATGATCGTATCGATGATCCCGAACAGGATCAGCGCCACCAGAATGCCGGTTTTTGTTTTCATCGCACCGCTTTCCTATAGGGATTGTTGGCTCCATTTACGGCCGGAAGCAGCCGGGTGCCTGCCAAAAAAGCTCAAGGAGTCCTGCCTGCCGGGTGAATCGACTCGACGAGCGACCGGATCTCCGAAAAATAGGTTTCAAACCCCAGCATCAGCAGATCGTTGTGGCCTGCCCCGGGAATCTTGACGAATCGCTTCTGTGCGCCGGGACACGCTCGATACAAGGCCTCGGCATCGCTCACCGGAATGATCCAATCCGCTGTGCCGTGGATGATCAGGGCGGGCAGGCGGCAGGCCTTCATCCGTTCCAGGTTGCCGATAAATCCGGGGGTGAGGTGCAGGTCGACCTCCGGACCGCCCAGACGCCGGATCAATGCGGGGCCGTCGGCAAAGGGGCTGTCCAGGACCAACCCGTGCAAGCGGTCCAGGCGGGTGGCCGCAAGATGGATGGCCGATGCGCTGCCCAGGGATCTTCCCATGACGATGATTTTCGAAAAGCGTCTGCCCGCAGCGGCCTCGGCGGCCGGCACATCGTCCAGCAGGGCCTCTGCATCGGTGAGCATCCGGGAAAAAGACGGAGATCCGGAGCTTTTGCCGTACCCCCGGTAGTCCACCACCCAGAACCAGACCCCGCACCCGGTGTACAGGTGGGCCAGGGCGGCGTAATCTGAAGCGATCTCCCCGTTGCCGTGAAAAAAGAGCATCAGGGTGTCGCTGGTTTCGTTCGGGTGCAGCCAGCCGCAGACGGCGGCCCCGTCAGTGGTGCGGGTGGTGGTCTCAAGCGCGGACGTGGATTCGGCGAAGCCTTCCGGCCGGGGATGAAACACGAATCGACTTACCGCCGGATCGTCGATATCGGTTCCACCGGTCACGGTTCCACCCGGATGCCGCGGTTTCGCATCATCTCGATGACCGTTTCCACTTCCTGCCGGCTGCATCCATCGAGCTCAAAGACCCGCTGTCCGCCGTCGGCAAAAAGCAGCACGAAGCGCCCTGCTTCATCCACTGTTGCCCTGTGAATGTAGTCGCGGTCAAGCCATGGTTTCAATGTTTCCATGAAATGGGATAATGTGCAGGTTTCCATAGTCTTTTCTCTCCGGGACGGACGGTTTTGGCTGCAGACGATTTTCAAATCTTCGTAGCATGAAAACCCCAGGCCGGGCAAAAAAAACAGCACAGGCCGGGCGGAACTTGATCCGGAAAGAATTTTTGCAATGAATTCTTGACACAGCCACGTCGATTTTTTTATTTATTTATGAGTATAAGACCAAAACATAGTATCGCCGCCGCGATTTTATGTTTCCGGTTTTTTTCACCCACAAAGCCAGGAGGTCGACAACATGGGCACCAGCGATAAAATTCTGGGAAAAAGCATCGATCCTGCTGTGCACCAAATGCTGGAGCGGGCGGAAAAGCTCAACATGGAGACCGCGTGGGACCGGTACGAAAAGATGCTCCCCCAGTGCGGATTCGGCGAGCTGGGGGTCTGCTGCCGGAACTGCAACATGGGTCCCTGCCGGATCAGCCCCTTCGACGACCAGGGCCCGAAAAAGGGAATCTGCGGGGCCACCGCCGACATCATCGTGGCGCGGAACCTCATCCGAATGATCGCCGGCGGGGCGGCGGCCCATTCCGACCACGGCCGCGACCTGGCCCACACTCTGCTGCTGACCGCCGAGGGAAAAAGCGGCGGGTACGAGATCAAAGACGAGGCCAAGCTGGCGGCCCTGGCTGCTGAATACGGTATCGACACAGACGGGCGGACCAAGGAGGAGATCGCCCTGGATCTGGCCCGGGCGGTCTACGCCGAGTTCGGCAAGCAGGAGGGGCCGATTCGGTTCACCCGGCGCGCGCCCGAAAAGCGGGTGGCCCAGTGGCAGAAGATGGGCATCGACCCCCGGGGGATCGACCGGGAAATCGTGGAGATCATGCACCGCACCCATATCGGGGTGGACAACGATCCGGTCAACCTGATTCTCCAGGGGCTAAAGGCCTCGATCGCAGACGGCTGGGGGGGCTCGACCATCGCCACTGAAATTTCCGACGTGCTCTTTGGAACGCCGTCCCCGGTTCGCTCCGAGGCCAACCTGGGGGTCCTCAAAAAAGACCATGTCAATATCGTGGCCCACGGACACGAGCCGGTGCTCTCGGAGATGATCCTGGCCGCCGCAGCCGATCCGGCCCTGGTCGCCAAGGCCGAAGCCGCCGGCGCCAAGGGAATCAACGTGGTCGGGATGTGCTGCACCGGAAACGAAATCATCATGCGCCACGGCATTCCGATCGCCGGCAATTTCCTTCAGCAGGAGTTGGCCGTGATGACCGGGGCCGTCGAGGCGATGATCGTCGACGTGCAGTGCATCATGCCGGCCCTGGGCGATCTGTGCAGCTGCTTTCACACCAGGTTTATCTCCACCTCGCCTAAGGCCAAGTTCCCCGGGGCCGTTCACATGGAATTTCACGAGGAAAAGGCCCTTGAAACCGCCAAGGAGATCGTCGGTGCCGCCGTGGAAAACTATGGCAACCGCGTGGCCGAAAAAGTGTTCATCCCCGGGGAAAAAACCGAGTGCATGGTCGGTTTCAGCACTGAAGCGATCGTCAAGGCCCTGGGCGGGACCCTCGATCCGCTGCTGGATGCCGTCAAGTCCGGGGCGGTCAGAGGAATTGCCGGGGTGGTCGGCTGCAACAATCCGAAAATCAAGCACGATCATGGCCACGTGGCCCTGGTGCGGGAGCTGATCGAAAACAATGTGCTGGTGGTGACAACCGGCTGCAACGCGATCGCCTGTGCCAAGGCGGGACTGATGCTTCCGGAGGCGGCCGAAGAGGCCGGAGACGGTCTTGCAGGGGTGTGCCGGACTCTGGGCGTGCCGCCGGTGCTGCACATGGGAAGCTGTGTCGATATCAGCCGGATCCTGACCACCTGCGCGGCCGTGGCCAACGCCCTGGGCGTGGATATCAGCGATCTGCCCGTGGCCGGGGCGGCCCCGGAATGGATGAGCGAAAAGGCGGTGAGCATCGGCGCCTATGTGGTTTCCTCCGGCATCTTCACGGTCCTGGGCACGGTTCCTCAGGTGCTCGGAAGCCCGCTGGTGACGGAGGTGCTCACCCGCACCGCCAACGACGTGGTCGGGGCGGCATTTGCCGTGGAGACCGATCCGGTCAAGGGCGCGGACCTGATGATTGCCCACATCGACAAGAAGCGCGCCGCTTTAGGGATCTAACGCCAACCGCCAGTCCGACAAAGGAGCAGGCCATGTCTGAGCCCAAGGAAATATTCGTCAGAACCGATCGATGCGTCGGATGCCTTTCCTGCACCATTGCCTGTGCGGTGGAGCACTCGGCGAGCAAAACCCTGTTCGGGGCCGTCGGAGAAACCCCGGCGCCCAAGAGCCGCGTCTATGTCGAGTGGGTGGAATCGGACAAAAAGGTGCCCATCGTCTGCCGGCACTGCGAGGACGCCCCGTGCATGTACGCCTGCATCAGCGGCGCCATCAGCCGGAATAAAGACGGCGTGGTGATCACCGATACGGACAAGTGCATCGGCTGCTGGACCTGCGTGATGGTCTGCCCCTACGGGGTGATCGGACGCCACCTGGAAACCCACAAGGCATATCGCTGCGACCGCTGCCCGGACCGGGATGTCCCGGCGTGCGTCGGCGCCTGCCCGACCGGGGCGCTGATCTACAAAACGGTCCCGGCCTATTCGGCGTCTGTGCGCCGACACGCCTCCAGGGAGTTTGTCAAGGCGGAAGGGGGATGATGTGAGCGAGCATCGGAGCCAATATCTGATCGTAGGGGGAAGCGCCGCCGGCATGGCTGCGGCCCACGCCGTCCGCGAGCAGGATCCGGCCGGATCGGTCACGGTGCTGTCGGCAGAGTCTGATCCGCCCTATTTCCGGCCGCTGATTCCGTTTCTCATTTCCGGCAAAAAGGACGCTGCACAGATGGCGCTTTCCGGGGCCGGACCTTATAAAGGCGAAGACATCGTCGTCGAGACCGATGCATTTGTTTCCGGCGTCGACCCAGCATCGAGGGCCGTTACGCTGGAAGACGGGCGCCGCTTCGGCTATGAAAAAATTCTGTTTGCCACCGGCAGCCGGCCGTATGTGCCGCCGGAGATCGAAGGAACCGAGACCGACGGCGTGTTTGCCCTCCGGACCCTGGCCGACGCGCGGAAGATGGCGGCGCGGGTTGAAAAAACCGAGCACGCCGTCTTGCTCGGCGGCGGCCTGTTGAATCTCAAAGCCGCTTTTGCCCTGCTCGAACGGGGCCTGAAGGTGACCCTGGTGGTGTTTTCCCCGGAAGTGCTCTCCCAGCTCATGGAGCCCGAAGACGCCCGGTTGATTCGCCAGGCCCTGGACCGGGCCGGCTTGTCGATCAAAACCGGGGCCGCCGCCACCGCTGTCCGGGCCGGCAAAGACGGGGTGCGGGCCGTGGCCCTGGACGACGGCAGCGAGCTTGCCTGCCAGATGGTGTGCATCGGAAAGGGGGTGCGGCCGAATGTCGAGTTTTTGGAGGGCAGCGGCATTGTCATCGACGGGGGCATCGTCGCCGACCGGCACACGGCCTGCAACCTTTCCGGCGCTTTTGCCGCCGGCGATGTCGCCGTGACCTACGAGCCGGTGAGCGGGGAGCCCATGATGACGGCCCTGTGGACCAATGCCGTGGAGATGGGCCGGTGCGCCGGGCTGAACATGGCGGGAAGAAAAACCGCCTATACCGGCACCTTCGGCATTTTAAACGCCACCCAGGTGGCCGAAGAGCCGTTTGTCTCCATGGGCGTGGTGCATGCCGGCGACGGAAAATACGAGGTTCATCGACATGAGACGGACACCGCCTTTCGCAAACTGGTCTTCAATCCTGCCGGAGACCGGCTGGTGGGGGCGGTCTTCGTGGGCGACATCAGCAACGCGGGATTGTATCGCTATGTGATCCGGGAGAAGATGCCGGTGGATCGGTTCAAACGGCAGCTCATCGACCACAGCCTGCACTACGGTCACTTGCTGCGATAAATGCGCTTTCGCGCATTTATTGGCGGCGGTTTCGCCGCCGGTTTAAAAATGACTCCATCTGTCCAGCCGAAACGGGTCAAAGTTTCACTCTTGATCAAACTGACCGCCGCGCCGGTCGGCGGCAGGGCCGACATCGGACTTCCGACATCCGTTTCTTCCTTTACCCACAGCTTCTCGTTGCCGAGGCCGTCCAGCAGGAACCGGCGATTCCGAATTTCAAATTCGAAGCGGGTCGGCGACCGCCAGCGAAGAAAAACAAAATCGGACGCCGGCGCGGAAAGGGAGAACCGGGCGTAAATTGCCTCCAGGTCGAGGCGCCGGATCGACAATACGCTGCGGCAGCAGTCGCCTTCGCCGCTGATAATCTCTTCCAAAAAGACCAGGGTCTCCACTTCGTCGCCGAGAACCGCCACCCGGTAGGAAATCAGACGGACCTGGCCATCGCCGCCGGTCTCCATCCGCTCAGACGGCCCCCGGGTCAGATAGGTAATCCAGGGATAATAATCGGCCTTCGGGTGCGGATAGGTATCGATGGAAAAGAAGGTATCCGCGGCCGGTGCCGGCACCGCAAAAACAAAAAGGATGAAAACAAATGAAAATGATCTCATCATGGAAAAAGCCGATCCCCATACGAAACTTTGCCCGAAGTCGGGGTCTTGCGTAAGGCACGACCTGTGCCTGCCCGCGCTCAGCCGGAGGCGAAGTCGGGTGTCGTGCCGCACGGAACGGCACGGAGGCCGTTCCCTGCACAGGCAGAGGTTTCGACAGAAGTTTCACCTTTGATCAAATCCCACCCATTGGCGGGACGGAAGGGCTGGTCTGAAACTTCGACGGCACCTAATCCCTCATTCCGCGCTTGATATTCCTGCTCCGGACTCGATCCGGGGGAATCCAGTTCTTTCACACGACACTTGGCGGCGTAGCCGCCTGCAATAAAATCGTGAAGCGATTTTATCCTTGCAATATGCAAGATTACTTTTCCCGCTTCCGGCCGTCGCAAGGCGGCGGCTCGATCCCCAGCCGCTGAATTTTACGATACAGCGTCGTGTAGTCGATGCCGAGCTTTTCGGCCGTTTTTTTCCGGTTTCCGCCACAGCGCTGCAACGCTTCTGAAATCATGGTTTTTTCCATGGTTTTCAGGGTCATCTCGGCGCCGATTTCACCCCTGGATTCAGTGCTGTCGGACCGCAGTTCCGGCGGGAGGTGCTGAAGACCGATGAATCCCTCCGGGCACAGAACGAAGGCATGTTCGATGATATTTTCCAGCTCCCTCACGTTTCCCGGGTAGTCGTAGCGCATCAGCAGCGCCATGACATTTTCCGAAACGCCGAAGATATCTTTTCCTTTGAGCTGGTTGAACTTGGCGACCATGTGGTCGATCAGGGCGGGAATATCCGCCCGCCTTTCCCGCAGGGAAGGAAGTTTCAGCTGGACTACACAGATACGGTAGAACAGATCGGTGCGGAATTTACCTTCTTTGACCAGCGTCGAAAGGCACTTGTTGGTGGCAGCCACCACCCGTACGTCCACTTCCTCGGATTTGACGCTGCCCAGCGGTTCGATGCGCCTTTCCTGCAGCACCCGCAGGAGCCGGACTTGCATGGCCGGCGATATGTCGCCGATTTCATCCAAAAAGAGGGAGCCGCCTTCGGCTGCGGCAAACCGGCCCGGCTTGTCTTTTTGCGCTCCGGTAAAGGCCCCGGCCTTGTAGCCGAACAGCTCGGATTCGAGCAGCGTGTCGGGCAGGGCCGCGCAGTTGACCGCGACGAAATTTTTGTTCTTCCTCGCCGACAGGTTGTGAATGGCTCGTGCGAAAAGCTCCTTGCCGGTGCCGCTGTCTCCCTGGATCAAAACGGTGCTGTCGCTTTCCGCGATCTGGGGCAGAACCTCGAACAGCTTCATCATGGGGCTGCTTCGTCCGATGATGTCCTCGCAGGTGTAGCGGGATTCGAGCTCCTTTCGGAGTTGCTCGACCTGGCTGAGATCCTGGAACGTCTCGACACCGCCCACCACCCTGCCGTCTGCATCCTTCAACAGGGCCGTTGAAATCCGAATCGGGACCCGCATGCCGCCTTCGGTTACGATTCGGGCGGTGATGTTCACGGTCGGCATGCCGGTGGTCAGCGTTCGTTTCAGTGCACAGGCGTTTTCACAAATGCTGGCTCGGAACACTTCACTGCAGGGCCGGTCCAGCGCCTCTGCACTTTTTACCCGCGTAATTTTTTCGGCCGCCCGGTTGAAAGAGGTAATGCGCCAGTCCAGGTCGACAGTGAACACGCCCTCGTTGATGGAGTCGAGGATCGTCTTTTGATGGCTGCTGTCTAAAGTCTTTTTCATGCCCCCTTCTTTTGCCGGCAAAGCGGCTGTAGAGGTTTCGGATCGGTTTCTTCATATTGCATGTTGCAAGCTTCCTGGGCAAGAAGATTTGCGTTCTGCAAGCTTCTTGCTGCCTTGTTTTTCTCCAGATACAATATAAAATATTGAAATTAAAAGAATATAATTGCTTTTGGCGAGTTTGGCAGGCTTATTGCTGTCCTTGAGAGCATGAGGACACGAGCATGAGAGTCGCCATTCCAGAGCGTCGGGGCAGGGTTTCTCCGGTGTTCGATTCGGCCCGCCATCTTTGGGTCGTCGATATCGAAGACGGCAAAGAGACGGCCCGCAGCACGACCTTTTTGTCTCAGCGGGAGCCGCTGGAACGGGCAAAACACGTCTATCGCTGCGGCGTGAAGGTGCTGATTTGCGGCGCCATCTCCTGGACGCTGCTACTGAGCCTGTCTTCCCTCGGCGTGAAGGTGATTCCCTTTATCTGCGGTTCCATCGAAGAAATCGTTTCGGCGTTTTGCCAAGACCGTCTGACCGACGACCGGTATCACATGCCGGGGGTCAAGGATTGGGCGCCTGCTGTGGGCGAATCCGAAGCAATTGAGGCAAAAAGGGCAGGCCGATGCCTACGGAGCCCCGAACAAGGGATACCTTCACCCAAGGCCCCTTAGGAAGGAGTTGTGATGAATCGGATGTTTGAACCATACGCGCTCGGCAATGTCAGGCTGGCAAATCGGTTCGTGTTTCCACCGATCAAACTCGGCTACGGCAACACGGACGGCTCGGTGACCGACCGGCAGCTGATCTTTTACCGGCAGATCGCCCGGCAAGGACCGGCCGTGGTAATTGTCGAGCCGGTGTCGGTGACGGCCGACGGCAGGGAGCACCCGAAACAGCCCTGCATCCATCTGGACGGAAGCGAACGCGAGCTGAAGAAAATCGCAGACGTCATTCATGAAGAAGACCGTCTGGCCTGCCTTCATCTGAACCATGCCGGGGCGGCAGCCAATCCGAAGTTGACCGGAAAGGCGCCCAAGGCGCCGTCGGTGATGACCTGCATTGCCAGAGAGGGCCGAGTTTCCGCGGTCTTGGAAGAAGAAGAGATCGAGGGCATCCTGGCCGCATACCAGACTGCTGCGCAAAAGGCCGCGGCGGCCGGATTCGATATGATCGAAATCCAGGCCGGCCATGGCTATCTCGTTTCCCAGTTTCTCAGCGAAAGGTTGAACCATCGGGAGGACCGGTTCGGAAGGGACCGGATGCTGTTTGCCCGGGAGGCAGTGACCAGAGCCAGGAAAGGGGCGCCGGGTCTCCCGTGCATGCTTCGAATCTCCGGAGATGAAATGGCTCCCGAATTCAGCGTCGGCGTCGAAGCACGGCTCTCGCTTCTGGAATTTGCCGAAGAAGCAGGGATCTGTGCGGTTCATGTCGGGATGGGAACTGCCTGCTTCAGCCCCCCCTGGTATTTCCACCACGGCAGCCTTCCCGAAAAACCCCAGAACGACGCGCTGGCCTGGATTCGGGAGCAGACCTTCCTGCCCATCGTCGCTGCCGGCCGGATGGGCAGAAGAAAAAGGATTCAGCAGGTGATCGACGAAGGGCTCGCCGACATGATCGCCCTGGGACGGCCGCTGATCGCAGATCCGGATCTGCTGGCCAAATGGCGGGCACAAAAAGACGACGATGTCCGCTACTGCGGCTATTGCTTGCAGGGCTGTCTTCACCGCATGAAAAGCGGCCAGTCCCTCGGGTGCAATTTGAATCCCGAGGTCGGTCTTTCGCCCCTTTCCGAGACCGATCGCGCGCTTTCGGTTCTCGTGGCCGGCGGCGGGCCTGCCGGCATGAGCGCGGCCTTCTACCTGAGTCGCAGGGGCCATTCCGTGACCCTGGCCGAGCAGTCGAATCGTCTCGGCGGACAGTTTGCCCTGGCTTGGCAGGCGCCGGGAAAAGAGCAGATGAAAGACGGCTTGGAGGCGCTTGTCCGATCGACGGCCGCCTGCGGTGCGGCTGTTTCGCTTTCCACGACAGTGGATGCGGACTATGTCCGCAGCCTCCGGCCGGACATGCTGGTCTGGGCGGCCGGCGCGGTTTCCAATATTCCGAAAATCCCCGGCCTCGAAGACCAGCACACATTGACGGCCGAAGCGTTTTTCAAGGGCGAAAAAGAAGTCAGCGGTCGACGGGTCCTGGTGATCGGGGCAGGCCGGACCGGTCTTGAAATTGCCGAAAAGCTCGGAAAAGAGGGTTTCGAGGTCGTTGCCACCAAGCGGACCGATCCGATCGGCAGCATGATGGAGGCAATCACTCGAAAGCTTCTGCTCATGCGGCTCGACAAGATGAAGAACGTGACCCTCATGCCGCACACGACGGTCAAGGCGTTTTTCCCCGACAAGGTGGAGATCGAACAGGACGGGGCCGGCAAGTTCCTGGATCCGTTTGAAACCGTGGTGATTGCCTCCGGCATGGTGCCGGCCGCTCAACCGGCCGAAGAAATCACCGGCGCCGTCAAGGAGGTCGAAATCATCGGCGATGCAAGGGAAGTCGGCGATATCTTCAGCGCCACCCATGCAGGATATGAAGTGGCCCGGAGGCACTGAACCACCGTCGCGAATCGAAGGCCCCTGTTCTGCTGTTTGGCGTAAAAATGTTTTTTTATTTAACGGCCGGCACCGGTGACGATGCCGGCCATAAAGGAGGTGGATCCATGGCGGGAGAAGCAAAAATCAAAGAGGAAAAGAAGGCCAAGAAGGTCGCCGATCCACAGGAGGCGACCATCGATGCGGCAACCCAGGAGATGATCGCACGGGCCCAGGCACTCGGGGTGGAAACCGTGTTCGACCGGGCGGTGACCATGAAGCCCTGCAACATCGGCACCCAGGGCACCTGCTGTAAAAATTGCGGGATGGGACCCTGCCGGCTGCCCCTTCCCAAATCCGGTATCGAAGGCGAAGACACCCGAAAGGGGCTTTGCGGGGCCACGGCCAACACGATTGCCGCCAGAAACTTCATTCGTATGATCGCCGGCGGCGCGGCCGCCCACTCGGACCACGGGCGCGCCGTTGCCGAAGTCTTCATGTCCGCTGCCAGAAAAGAGACAGATGCCTACCGAATCAAGGATTTCCACAAGCTGCGCGATGTCGCCCAATGGCTCGAGGTCGAGACAACGGTGGAAGTCGACGGCGAAACCAGGGATCGGGACTTGGACGAACTGGCCGTGGCGGTGGGTGAAAAGGCGCTGGCTGAGTGGGGCAAGCCCGAAGGCGAGGTCCTGTTTGCCAAAAGAGCCCCCGAAGCCCGCTACGAGATCTGGAAGAAGCAGGGGGTGGTGCCGCGCAATATCGACCGGGAGATCGTCGAGATTATGCACCGGACGCACATCGGCGTGGACCAGGACTACAAAAACCTGATGAAGCAGGGAACCCGGGCGGCCATCGGAGACGGATGGGGAGGGTCGATGCTGGCCACCGAGCTTCAGGACATCCTGTTCGGGACCCCGTATCCTCTGGCCTCGGAGGCGAACCTGGGCGTGATGAAAGAAGACATGGTCAACCTGGTGATCCACGGCCATGAACCGGTGCTGTCGGAAATCATCGTGGCCGTGGCCCAAAGGCCGGAGATGGTGGAATACGCCAAGAAAAAGGGGGCCAAAGGAATCCAGCTCTCTGGCATCTGCTGCACTGCCAATGAAGTGCTCCAGCGCCACGGAATTCCGCTGTGCGGGACCTTTCTGCAGCAGGAGCTGGCCATCATCACCGGCGCCTGCGACGCCATGGTGGTCGACATCCAGTGCATTTTCCAGAACCTGGCCAATGTGGCCAAATGTTTTCACACCAAGCTGATCACGACCCATCCGATTGCCAAGATGGAGCAGGACAACGTCATCCACATCGAGTTCGACGAGCACCACGCCTTCGAAGACGCGGAGAAGATCGTCAAGCTGGCGATCGACAACTATGAAAACCGCCGCACCGAGGTGATGATCCCCAAGCAGAAATCCTCGATCATCGGCGGCTTCGGGGTGGAGTCCATAGAATATCACCTGGGTGGTACTTTCCGGGGATCCTACTACACGCTGAACGACAACATCATCAACGGCCGGATCCGCGGTATCGGCGGCGTGGTCGGGTGCAACAACGCCCGTACCAAACACAACCAGGGGCACATCGAGGTGGTCAAGGAGCTGATCAAAAACGACGTCATCGTGCTGACCACCGGATGCAACGCCATCGCCTGCGCCATGGAAGGGCTGCTGACGCCGGAAACCGCGGGGGTTTTCTGCGGACCGGGGCTGGCCGAAGTCTGCGAAACGGTGGGTATTCCCCCGGTGCTGCACATGGGCTCCTGCGTGGATAACAGCCGCATTTTGTTGGCCGCGGCCGAGGTGGTCAAAGCCGGCGGCCTGGGAAAGGACATCAGCGATCTTCCGGCAGCCGGCAGCGCTCCGGAATGGATGAGTGAAAAGGCGATCAGCATTGGCCACTATTTCGTGGCTTCCGGGGTGTACACCGTGTTCGGCGTCACTTTGCCGGTTTCCGGTGCGCCGGTGTTCCAGGACTACCTCTTCAAGGAGTTTGAAAAGATGTACGGCGGCATGTGGGACCTGGAGGTCGATCCGGTCAAGCATGCGCAAAAGATGATCGCTCACATCGACAAGAAGAGAAAGGCCCTGGGGATCGACAAGGCCCGACAGCGGGTCATGATGAGCATGGAAGACCGGATGAGGCTGGAAGCCTAGTATATCCCGACACAAATAGGGTGGCATCGAAGCCGCATAAATTTGTCCGGGATGGCATTGAAAGCAAACCTCAAAAATCCGAAATTCGAAGCACGAAGCACGAAACAAGCACGAATGACCGAAATTCAAAACAAAAGCACTGTATCTTGTGTTGGGCTTTCGATTGAGTTTTGGTCATTCGAATTTCGAATTTGTTTCGGATTTTGACATTCGAATTTCGGATTTTAAGCAAACGAGCCGGCCTTCGAAAAAGGATCGCCGGCACCGGATATCGAGAAAACAATGAAATACCTGTTTGGCCCTGTTCCTTCCCGGCGGTTCGGACGGTCTTTGGGGGTGGATCTGACCCCGTACAAGACGTGCTGCTTTGACTGCGTATTCTGCCAGCTGGGCCGCACGACCCACAAGACCGTCGAGCGCCGGGACTATGTGCCAATAGACGATGTTCTCTCCGAGCTGGACCAATGGCTTGCCGGCGGGGGCCGGGCCGACGTGATCACCCTGTCCGGCTCGGGGGAGCCTACCTTGCACTTGCGTTTCGGCGAAGTACTCGATTTCATCCGGAAGAACACCGACTCCCCCGCCGTGGTGCTGACCAACGGCGCCTTGCTTCACCTGCCGGAAGTCAGGGCGGCGGCTTGCCGCGCGGACGTGGTCAAGACGTCCCTCAGCGCTTGGGACCAGCATTCCTTTGAATGGGTGAATCGACCCCACGATCAGCTCCGGTTCGAGCAGGTCCTGGAGGGCCAGAAAACCTTTCGCACCGAATTCAGCGGAAAACTGTACCTGGAGGTCTTCGCCGTGGGCGGCATGAACGCCATGGCCTCGAACATGGGCAAAATCGCGGCCCTGGCCGAAGAAATTTCCCCAGACCGGATTCAGCTCAACACCGCCGTGCGTCCCCCGGCCGAGGATTTTGTCGAGGCCGTTTCCCCGGAGCGCCTTGCCGCGTTGTGTCCGTTGTTTCGCCCGCCGGCGGAGATCATCGCCGAATTCGACGAGAAAATCGATTCCAAGATCCAGGTCAACACAGAGGCGCTGCTGTCCATGCTGCGGCGCCGTCCGTGCACTTCTGAGCAAATCGCCAGGGGATTCGGCATGCATGCCAATGAAGTGTCGAAATATTTGGGCAACCTGCTGCGCGCCGGCCGGATCCGCGCGATCCGGAAAAACGGCAGCGTCTATTACGCGATGGCGGCAAAGAAAAGCGCTGCCCGCGATTCCGCATAAAATGGGAGAGATCTGCCTGATCACCCCGCCGGTGGGGTTGAACGTCTACGTGGTCAACAGTGTGGCTTCGGACATTCCTACCCAGACGATCTTCTGGGGAATCGTACCATTTCTGTTCATGGATTTTCTGACCCTGGCGATATTGATCGCTTTTCCGCAGATCGTTACTTTCCTGCCATCGATGATGATGCCGGGGTAGTCATGGGCGCTTGGCGCCGCTTGGAAGCCAGGAGGCTGGGACGCTGGGAGGCTCAAAACGTCAAAGAAAAAAGAATCAGAAAAAGAAATGCCATTTTCTCTTTCTGCCATCCGTCATATGGTGTTTCTGTTTTTATCACTATAGCGTCCCGGCATCCCGGCATCCCAGCCTTCCGGCGATTGGGGCGGGAGGAAGGGGGGACATGGACAGGGCTTTGTGCATCGGGTTTTGCAAGGAGGTGAACCGACCATGACCGTGAAACTGACGACGCTGTGCGACAATCTGTCGGGGAACATCAATTTTGCGGCCGGGTGGGGCCTGAGCATCCTGGTCGAATGCGAAAAAGAGGTCGTGTTGTGGGATGCCGGCCCGCCGGGCATTGCCGCCGAAAATGCGTTTCGAAACGGGATCTCGCCGGGCCGGATCACCTGTGCGGCCGTCAGCCACGGCCATGTGGATCACACCGGCGGGCTCCATGGTTTTCTGCGCCTGATCAGAAAGGAAATCGACGTCTATCTTCACCCCGGCGCGTTCGAGAAGAGATACGTCCAGCGCCCTGATTCCGGCGCCAGGATGAACTACATCGGCATGCCCCACCGCAGAGAGGCCCTGGAAGACTTGGGGGCGGTCTTCCTGGAACGAAAAGAGCCGGTCTGGATCAGCGACGATATCGTCCTCACCGGTGAAGTCCCGATGAAAAACGATTTCGAGTCGATCGACGACAATCTGTTCGTCAAGCAAGGAGACGAATTTGCCCCGGACCGTTTTGCCGACGATCAGGCCCTGGTGGTCAAGACCGAACAGGGACTGGTCGTGGTGCTGGGGTGCGCCCACCGCGGCATGGTCAACACTATGGACTATGCGCGGGAACTCACCGGGGTGGATAAAATTCGGGCTGTGGTCGGAGGAACCCACCTGGTTCGCGCCGATCAACACCGGATTCGAAGGACCATCTCTGCGCTGGAAAAATCCGGCCTCGAACAAATCGGGGTGTCCCACTGCACCGGAATGCCCGCGGCCATGGCGTTTGCGGCTCACTTCGGCGACCGCTTTTTTTTCAATTTTGCCGGGAAGGTGACGGAGTTTTAGTTGCCAAAGAAAGCCTTGACCCTTGTTGAAGAAGCCTGAAAAATTCTGACATTCAAGCGAAAAATGCGACAAAGCACGAAATTCGAATTTCGGTCATTCGAATTTGTTTCGATATTCGTGCTTCGGATTTCGGATTTAGAGTTTTATCCAAGCCGGTCGGCGAGATACCGAAGGTGGGCCACCCGCGTGCCGCAGCAGCCCCCCAAGATTTTCACGCCGTAGCGCTGGTTCAGATCGATCATCCGGCTTCCCCAGTCGGGGATTTCCTCTGCATGGCGCTCTGCGGCTTCATCCAGCGCCGAATGGTCGGCTGAAGAGGCGTTGGCCTGAAAGCCGATCAGCCGGGAAAGGACCGATTTCGACTGCTTGCTTGCATGTAGAAACGACGGATAGGAGCAGTTGATCATGTACCCCAAGGGCGGGACCCGACAGATGCCGTCAATCTGCTCGAAGGCCTTGGCCAAGGGCATTCCGTCCAGGATGCGGCCGGCGCGGTCGATGGTGAAGCTGAGAACATAGTCGGCGCCTGTCTTTTCTGCGGCGAGGGCGATTCCCGCCGCCTCGGAAACGGCCGGAAGCGTGGCCGCAATCAGAAAATCGACCCCGGCTGCACACAACCGCTTGATCTGCCACCGGTGAAACGCTTCGGCCGCATCGGTGCCAAGGGCCTGATCCGGCAGGTACGAATCGTTTTTACAGCCGATCATCCCACCGATGAGGATATTTTTTCCCCAGCTGCCCCAAGTGTTTTTCAACTCCCGGGCAAAGGCGATGGCGTCGGCGTTCACATCTCGTTCAATGTTCGCTTCTTCGAGACGTTCCTGGTTGGCCCGCCACGTCGGTGTGCAAAGGAGGAAAGGCACATCCACCCCACGGGCAACGGCGATAAAAGAATGATACAGTTCCGCCAAAGCGCTTCTGGAGGCATCATCGTAGATGAAAAGGGCGTTTTCCAGGCGGGGGTGTAGAGGACATTTGGCCGATCGTCTGAAGAATTCGTCGACAGCCGCTTCGGTCAACACAAATTCGCAGCCGTCTATCGCCGAGGACAGCTTCATGGGTCACCCCATTCGATAATGGATTTCAACGATCATTGCCCGCCAATAGGAAAAGACCCCATCGGGCAGGTGCCAGGCCACCTCGGCTTCGATGGGCACCCGGTAGCCGTTTACTTCGGTGTAGTCTGCAAACCGGCCCTCCCATGGGGTGGGAATGTAGGCGCCGTTGACTTCCCTGTAGCGGGCCGGCGAGTAGACCGACACGATCTCCCCTTCGTCGTTGAAAGAAAACTCCAGGCTGACGGTGTTTCCGGTATCGGTGACCGTCGCCCTGGCGCGGTTTTCGCCGATGTCCTCCCATACCACCCCCTGGCTGGGGAGAAGCATCGTGGGAAACCATACCGCTTCTGCCAGATACCGCATCAGGGCCCCTTGATTGATTTCCCTGCCGCCTTCGATGTCGACCAGCGGAACCATGGAAAAAAGGGCCGCCTTCATGGCGCCCGTGCCGTTTTGGTAGACGTCGCACACTCGGACCGAAACCCCTGGGGCCACGGCGATGGTTGCATCCCAGACAAATGCCCGGGGCTTGGATGAAAATGCTTGCCGGGCGGACAGCTTCGCCCACCGCGCTGCTTCCGGCTTGATGCGAAAGCCGCCCTGCTGAACCAGGTACGCCTGTGAAATCAACGGCAGCCTGTCCTTGAGCGCCTGGTGAAAATAGCGCTTCACCGGCTCGGGCAAGCCATCGGTTTCGGCCAGATCCACGGTTCCCTCCAGGGGGGATGCCTCCCGGATCACCTGTCCGACGAAGGACGATACGTGGCCGGACCATTTTTCACGTTTTCGCCAGAGGGCGGCAACGCCGCCGCCGACCAGGAGGATGCACAAAAGGATGATTTTCGTCATGGCGGCATTCCGCGGCAAAGAAAAATTCGATCGTTTTTGGATGGTACAATTACCAGAGAATCCACAACAGCAGCACGGCAAGAGACAGCAGCGTGATCGGGATACCGGCCGCTGCGTGCTCTTTGAAGGAAAGGCGGAGCCCGAAGGATGCCGCCTGCTCGATGACGATCAGGTTGGCGATGCTTCCGATCAGGATCAGATTCCCGGCGAAGGTGCTGGAAACCGCCAGTGCGTACCACTGGGCTGGGTTGGATGGGTCCAAAAATTTCACCAGCAGCATCACGGCGGGAACATTGCTAACCAGGTTGCTTAAAATTACGGCGGCGGCCGAGAGCACGTGAAGGTTTTGAAGCGAAATACCGCCGCGGGTCAGAAATGAATCGATCTGACTTGTCAATCCGCCCTGGGAGACACCCTGGATCACAATAAACAGCGCACAGAATAGCGTGATCAGATGCCAGTCCACGAGGCCCAGAATGTCGCGGGTTTTCAACCGGCGGCTGCACAAAAGGATACCGGCGACCGCGATGGCCGATATCTCCCGAGGCAAGGGCGTCAGAAAAAGCCCGACGAGAACGACTGCCGCTCCAAGCCCCTTTCCGGTCTGCCACGGGTCGAAGGTCGGCCATGCATCGGACAGGGTCCCGGTCGCGACCGGCGTCGACGCCTGAAAGCGGTGGCGATAGCCGAAAACAAGGAGAAGGTAGCTCCCAGCCAGGGAGGCTGCCGCAGGCGGGGCGCACCACAGGAAGAAGCGCCCGAAATCGAGGCCCCCCAACTGCCCGATGAGCATGTTCTGGGGGTTGCCGATGATTGTGGCCGCCGAACCGATGTTGCTGGAGACGGCCAGGCCGATCAGGAAGGGGACCGGATCGAGGCCTGTCCGGAGCAAGGCCAGGGCCAGCACCGGGGTGAAGGCGAAACAGATGATATCGTTTGCCAAAATGGCAGAAAAAAGCGCACTGGTCGCCATAACGGCCAACAGAAACAGGCGGGGCCTGTGCAGTAGGCGGGTGAGCCGCGCGGCGGACCATGTATAGAATCCGCCGAGGCGGAGCTGGGCAGAAAGGATCATCAACGCATAGAGCAGCAAAATGGTGGGAAGGTCGATGGCAAACACCGCCTCCTCCACCGACAGAACCCCGGCCACGACCATCGCGATGGCCCCCAGCAGCGCGATTCCGACCCGGTCGAGCACCAGCCCGGGAACGCGTCCAAGGGCGATGCCGATGTAGGTAACGAAAAAGATCAGCGAGGCGGTCATCTATGGCTCCGGGCCTGCAACACCGCGATGCCGCCCACCGGCGCGCCGATGTCCCGGGCGATGACCGGGCACTTGATCTGAAGGAGGCAAAACACCTTCGGGTCGGTTTCGCTCAGGGTTTCGTAATTGGCCTGGCCCTTGGCAATGACAACCGGCGCAACCTCAAAGGCATTGATAAATTCCGGCGAACACTGCCGCAGGATGGTTCCGGGGGCGTCGGTGCCGTTGTCGATTACCGAGGCGATCCCGCAGAGTCCGGCTTCTGCCGCATCTGCTGCGGTGGCGTCGTTGATCACCGGACTTTTTTTGACGGCATACACCGACGGCACTGGCAGGGTCTCGATAAGGATTCGGTCGAACACGGTTTCTCCTGCGTTGTCCGCCAGAAAAAGAACATGGTCGGCCCAGTCGAGCGCAGTGAGAAGCCGTTTCCGATGGTCCAGGGCAAACGGCTGGGACAATACCCGTTCGATGACTTTTCCCAGGTTGTCGTAGTCGTCGGCCGCACCCAGGTCGATGATGTTGCCGGCGATGCTCAGGCGAAGGGCGGTGTCGATCGGGTCATGGCTCCGGCGGACCCTTTCTTTTAAATCAGGATAAAGTGCAAGCGCCTGCCGGGTGCTTTCTTTCTTGGCTTGCCGGTAGGGGTCTGCTGCGCCGATCTCATCTCTTACGATGCGGTGGAGCCGGTAGGCGATCTCCGGCGGTGTGGCCTCAGCCGGCAGTTTCTCCAGAAGGGACAGGGACCGTCTCACAACGGCAAGCTGCTGCTGCGGATTTGCGCCGGCGTGGCGGGACGCGCTCAGCGCCTGCCGCAAAAAGCACGGATAACAGTCCAGGTAGGCTTTCACGCCGTTTCCTTTTCGCCGAAAAGCGCGTGGGGGAGGGGCTGGTCGCAGCCGGAAAGCCTGCTGCCGCGGCAGGATACGGTGGGCAAAAGGACCGCCGCGGGCAACAGACCGGATCGAATTGGAAATAAGAACACGAGCACCTCTTTGCAGTTTACTGCCCCGATGGGCTTCTTTTTTAGCATTTGGGAAAAAAAGCGCAACAGGGAAAACAGATGCGGCGGTTATCTGCCGGGAGTGATTTTCAGCCGGCAGCAGCCGGTTTGCCCGGGCCGCCAGGTCCTGGCGGAAAAGCAGAACCCTGCCCCTTCGAAGGTCCCCGTGTCCACGGCCGCGGCGATGTCGCACAGTTTGGCCACCTGCTCTTCAGGCAGGCCGGCTTCCTGCCAGGCATCTTTGAGCGGGCAGCGCCGGAGCTGGATTTCCAGGGTATCACGGTCGCACTTGAGCACCTCCGGGTCGAACATCTTTCCCTCGTCGGGAATCGCGGCGACGAAAGCCTCCTTGAGGCCGGTCAGATCGGCCGGACCGAACCTGGCGAACTTTTGCCCGATCTCCACACCGCGCCTTTGCACGGCGCGCTTCAGGATTCGTTCGGCCCGCTCTTCTCCAACCTCGCCCTTGAGCTCCTCGAAAATATGGTAGTACATCATTGCCCTATTCTTGAAGGCCGCATAAAGTTCTTCGCGCAGTATTTCTCCTGACATGACGATTCTCCGTGTTCGGTTGTTTCGCCTCCCAGCGTCCAAGCTTCCAAGCGTCCCAGCAGCAGGCGGTGTCAGCCGCCTACATGAGGCATGCCCCGTTGCTGCACCGGCATGGCTCGTGGGTCCGCTCCCACTGGAGGGTGACATGGCCGATGCCGAATCGATCGTAAAGCTCTCCGGCGATGCGGCCGATCATTTCGTCGTCGCCGTCCGGATCCGGCTTGACCAGGTGGGCGGTCAGGGCCGTCTCGGTGGTGCTCATGGCCCAGATATGAAGGTCGTGAATGGCTTCGATGCCGGGAAGATCGGAAAGGTACGTGATGACCTGATCAGTGTCGATGCCGGGCGGAACGGCGTGCATGGCCAGAGCAAGAGATTCTCGCAGCAGACCCCAGGTGCCCAACAGGATCACCAGGGCAATCGCGAGACTGACCGCCGGGTCGATCCAGAGTTTGCCGGTAAGCAAAATGGCGATGCCGGCGGCCGCCACGCCCGCGGAGACGGCGGCGTCGGCGGCCATGTGCAAAAAGGCGCCCCGGATGTTGAGGTCTTTTTTCCTTCCCGACAAAAAGAGCAGCGCGGTGAGGGTGTTGATCACCACACCGGCGACAGCCACTGCAATCACGATTTTTCCTGCCACCGGTTCGGGGCTGGCAAATCGTCGGACGGACTCGGTGGCGATGCCGCCCACGGCCACCAGCAAGACGGCGGCGTTGATCAGGGCCGCCATGATCGTGGAGCTTCGCCATCCGTAGGTGCGGCGACGGGTGGGCTGCAGCCGGACCAGGTAGCTCGCCCCCCAGGCCAGCAGCAGGCCGAGCACGTCGCTCAAGTTGTGGCCGGCGTCTGCCAGCAGCGCCACCGAATCGGCCAGGACGCCGAACACGGCCTCGCAGATCACGAAGGCCACGTTGAGGGCGACCCCAATGGCAAAGGCGCGGTTGTAGTTTGCGGGGGCGCAAGGGGCGTCGGAATGACTGTGCGAGTGAGACATCGGATCAGAGTCCAGATATTGCAGTAAGTGTAAGTTGGGCCCCCGCAGCTGTTAAGCTGATAAGCCGTTAAGCTGCTGAGCTATGAAGCAAGAACGTTAGTTGCTGCTTAGCAGCTTAACAGCTCACTATCTCAGCAGCAGCGCAGCGACGCCTCGGGGATGCCTTCCCAACAATAACCACGGAAGCAAATAGGGCAAGGACGACCGCGACCGTTCGCCTCCCCGCCGCTGCGCTATGTTTGCCCGTAGCCGCGCAGCTTTCGCCGAAGCGTGTTGAGCCCGATGCCCAGGGTGCGGGCGGTGCGGGCCTTGTTCCGTCCGGTGGCCCGGTAGACGGAAAGGATGTGCTCCTGCTCCACCTCGGCCATGGGGCGGTAATCGGTATGTTCAGACGGCGGACGGCACCGCTTCGAACCGGAGGCGGTTGCCACCTCCCTGGGCAGGTCGCCGGCCGTCACCGGCCGGCCCCGGGCCAGGTTGGCGGCCGACTGGAGAATCGACATCAACTCCCGGACGTTTCCGGGAAATGGATACTCCATCAGCAGGCATAGCGCCTCTTCTTCGATGCCACCGCCGGCGCCGGAAACGGTCTTGTTCAGAAAATGTTCGGTGAGCAAGGGGATGTCTTCGGGCCGCTCGCGCAAGGGAGGCAGGTGCAGCCATCCGCCCCGGATCCGGTAGTAGAGATCCAGGCGGAAGCGCTTCTGACCGATGAGGGCCTCCAGGTCCTCGTTGGTGGCGGCGATGATGCGAATGTCCACTTTTTTCTGTACGCTGCTGCCCAGCCGGGCGAACTCACCGTCCTGCAGCACCCGAAGCAGTTTTCCCTGGTGCTCGGGGGGGAGGTTGCCGATTTCGTCCAGGAAAAGGGTGCCCCTGTCGGTGCTCGAAAGATACCCGGCGCGATCTTTTTCGGCGCCGGTAAACGCCCCCTTCGTGTGGCCGAAAAACTCGGCCTCAAACAGGGATCCGGCCACCGAGGCCATGTTCACCGCCAGGAACGGAGCGGCGGCCCTGGCGCTGGCCGCATGAACCGCCCGGGCCAGCAGCTCTTTTCCGGTACCGCTTTCTCCGGTGATCAGCACCGGCACATCGCTGGCGGCATGAAGTTCTGCCTCCTTGAGCAGGCGCATCATTTTCGGTGACCGGGTCAAAATTTGTTCGAAGGCCTCTGGATGGCGGAGTAGGGGGGTCTTTATTTGTTTGCCCAGATCGATCAGCGCCATCAGGCGCCGATGTTCCAGGGTGCGGCTCAGGGACAGGGCCAGGTCCTCTTTTGAAACCGGCTTGACCAGGTAGTCATATGCCCCCCTGCGCAGGCATTCCACGGCCACCCGGGCCTCGTTGACCGCCGTGACCATGATGCATTCGGTCCGGGGGCTGGCCGCCTTGATCCGCTCCACCAGTTCGATCCCTTCCATTTCCGGCATTGTCATGTCCACCATGACGATGTCGAAGCGTTCCCCTGCCTCGAGGCTGGCGGCGGCTCTTTCGGGGTTGTCTTCGATCCGAACGTCTGAAAAGCCGCAGCCGGCCAGCTTCCGGGCGAACAGATCGAGAAAGTCGCGGTCGTCGTCTACGACCATGATCCGGGCCTCCATTGTCTGCCTCCCCTGTCGCGGTTGACGGTGCCGATTTGGACCATGCCAAAATGGCGTGCCTGGTGCAATAATCCGGAATCAATAGAGATGTCGCGAAATCGTTCCATTTTGGCATGGTTTCCGGCTGTTTTCAAGGTCTTCATGGGGAGGGGCGCCGGGGGCTGTGGATTTTATAACCCTATATAATAATAGAAAATCGATCCCGATTCTCACCATTTTTCTGGAACCGGCATGAAGGTTGCTCAGGGGTAGAAAGAGCCGCCGGAAAAGCGCGGTCCAGTCGGGACAGGGGGGAGGAGCGCATGCATCTGATGCAGTTCAGGAAAAAGCTGGAGGAGGGTTCGTTCGTCGTTCTGGCGGAAATGGAGCCCCCCAAGGGGGTCGATACGACGGTGATGACCGGCCATGCATTGAAGGTGAAGGGAAAGGTGGACGCCTTTCTGGTGCCGGAGATGAGCAACGCGGTCATGCGGATGAGCGCCCTTGGGGGGGCCATGGTCCTCCAATCCAAGGGGGTGGAAACAGTGATCCAGGCGTGCTGCCGGGACAGGAACCGGATTGCGCTGCAGGCCGATCTATTGGCGGCCTATGCCTGCGGGATCACCAGCGTCATGGCCGTCACCGGCCAGGAGCCGAGCTACGGGGATCACCACCAGGCCCGGTCTGTCTACGACATCGACCTGCTCGAGCTGCTGTGGGCGCTATCGACCCTGCAGACCGGCCGGGATATGGCGGGCATCGAACTGCTCGGGACGCCGGATTTTCTGGTGGGTGCCTCGGTCAACGCAGGGGCGCCGGGCATCTCACCGGAAGTCGAGGCCGACGACATGAAAAAAAAGATCGATGCCGGGGCTCGGTTTTTCATCACGCCGCCGCTTTTTTCCGTGGAAACCATCGCGCCGGTGCTCAAGCGGATCGATCGCAGCGCCATACACATCATTCCCACCGTGCTGCTGCTCAAATCGCTGGGAATGGCCCGATACATGGCCCGCAACGTGGCCCACGTCCACGTGCCCGACGCCCTGGCCGAGCGCCTCGAAAACGCTCCGGACAGGGTGCGCGAGTGCGTCAAGATCGCCAAGGAGACCATTGCCGCGTTTCGGGCGGAGGGCTTTTCCGGTGTGCTGCTGTCGACCATGGGATGGGAACATAAAATCGCCGAAGTGCTGGAGGGGGTCTGAGCATGGAAACATCGCGGGGAAGCGATGCGACAAAGGCAAACGATCGGCCGGAAGGGGCGGTGCTGGTGCTCGGCGGCGGAATCGCCGGCATGCAGTCCTCCCTGGACCTGGCCAACGCCGGCTACTACGTCTATCTGGTGGAACGGTCCTCTGCCATCGGCGGGCTCATGGCCCAGCTCGACAAGACCTTTCCGACCAACGACTGCGCCATGTGAATCATCTCACCGAAACTGGTCGAGGTCGGCCGGCATCTGAACATCGAGCTTTTGACCCAAACGGAATTGCTTGCGCTGGAGGGAAGTCCGGGGCGGTTTACGGCCCGGCTCCAGCGAAGCCCCCGGTATGTGGATCTGGAAAAGTGCACGAGCTGCGGCGAGTGTGTCAAGGTCTGCCCGATCCGGGTCGAGGATGAATACAACGAAGGACTCTGTGCGCGGAAGGCCATTTTCAAGCGCTATCCCCAGGCGATCCCGGGGGCCTTTGCCGTGACCAAGCGGGGCACGGCCCCCTGCCGGGCCGCCTGTCCGGCCCATGTCAGCGTCCAGGGGTTCATCACCCTGATCAACGACGGAAAACCCGAAGAGGCCCTGAAGCTATTCAAACGGGACCACCCCTTTCCGGGGGTCTGCGGCAGGGTTTGCCACCATCCTTGTGAAGGCGAGTGCTCCCGAAATGAACTGGAAGGCCCGCTGGCGATCCAGCACCTGCACCGGTACCTGGCTGATCTGGACATGGCCGCAGACGCTCCATACGTGCCGGAAAAGAAGGCCCAGCGCCCAGAAAAGGTGGCTGTCATCGGCTCGGGGCCGGCAGGGCTGACCTGCGCCTATTTTCTGGCCATCGAGGGCTACCGGGTGACGGTGTTTGAACGGCTGCCGGTGCTGGGCGGCATGCTCACCGTGGGGATCCCGGCCTACCGTCTGCCCAGGAAGGTCATTGACGCCGAGATCGATGTGATCCGCCGGCTCGGGGTGGAAATGCTTACCGGGGTTGCCATCGGGGAGGACATGACCATCGGGGCGCTGAGGGATCAGGGATACAAGGCGTTTTTTCTGGGGATCGGTTCCCACGAGTGCAAGGCCCTCGGGATCGAGGGCGAAGAATTGTCCGGGGTCTATCCGGGAGTGGAGTTTTTGCGGGACGTCAACCTGGGAAAAGAAGTTTGCCTGGGCGACCGGGTCGCGGTCATCGGCGGGGGAAACGTGGCCATGGACGCGGTGAGAACCGCCCTTCGCACCGGAAGCAAAGCCCCCTTGGTCATCTACCGCAGAAGCGAGGCGGAGATGCCGGCAAGTTTTGAGGAGATCGCCGAATGCCGCGCCGAAGGGATCGAGATCCGCACCCTGATCCAGCCGGTGCGGGTTCTTTCCAAAAACGGGAAGGTGACCGGCGTCGAATGCATCCAAATGGCCCTGGGCGAGCCGGACGAAAGCGGCCGCCGACGGCCCGAGCCGGTGGCGGGAAGCGAGTTCGTCATCGAGGTTGACGCGGTGGTGCCGGCCATCGGCCAGGAGTCGGACTGGGCCTGCCTGACCGACGAATGCGCCTGCACCCTGAGCGATTGGGGTACCCTGACCGTCGATCCGGTGACCCTCCGGTCCCAGGACCCGGATATCTTTTCCGGGGGCGATGCGGTGACCGGTCCGGCCACGGTGGTCGAGGCGGTGGCCGCCGGGAAAAGAGCGGCGGTTTCCATCGACCGGTTTCTCAGGCAAGAGGACCTTTTTGCGGGCCGGGGCCGGGCGTGGGAGGCGGTCAAGGAAGTCCCGGTCCAGGACACCGCAGAAACGCCGAGGGCGGCCATGCCACTGCGTCCCGCCGATGAGCGGATGGGTGATTTCGACGAGGTTCAGCTCGGTTTTCCGCGTCAGATCGCCGAGGTCGAAGCCGGGCGGTGCCTGGCCTGCGGGGTCTGCAGCGAGTGCTATCGGTGTGTCTCGGCCTGTCTGGCGCAGGCCGTGGTCCACGATCAGCGGCCCGAAAACCGGGAGGTGACCGTCGGTTCGGTGGTTCTTTGCCCCGGGTGCGAGCCCTTCGATCCGACGCCGCTTTCGGCCTTCTACCAATACGGCATCAATTCCGACGTGGTTACCAGCCTCGAGTTCGAGCGGATCCTCTCCGCCTCGGGCCCGACCATGGGCCATCTTGAGCGGCCCTCGGACGGAAGTGCGCCGCAGAAAATCGCCTGGATTCAGTGCGTCGGCTCCCGGGATGTCAACCGCACGGGCAACGGGTACTGTTCGTCGGTCTGCTGCATGTACGCGATCAAAGACGCCATGATCGCCAAGGAGCACGCAGAGGGCGATTTGGACTGCGCCATTTTCAACATGGACGTGCGCACCTTCGGAAAAGAATACGAGAAGTACTATCGGCGGGCCAAGGACAAGGAAAACGTCCGGTTCGTCAAGGCCCGGATCCATACGGTGGACGAAGTGGGAAAAGATAAGAACCTGCGGATCCGCTACGCCGATGAAAACGGGACGACCGTCGAGGAGATGTTCGACATGGTGGTGCTCTCGGTGGGGCTCACGATTCCCGAATCGGTTCGTAAGACCGCAGCCCGGATCGGGGTGAAGACCGGTGAATACGGCTTTACCGTCTCCCCGGAGCTTTGCCCGGTGGAAACCAACCGGCCCGGCGTCTATGCCTGCGGGGTCTTCCAGGCACCCAAGGACATCCCCTCTTCGGTGACCGAGGCCAGCGCCGCCGCCTGCCTGGCCGGGGCCAAATTGGCCGAGGCGAGAAACACACGCACCCGGCAGGTTTCCCTTCCAGAGGAGATCGACGTAGAGGGGCAGGAGGCCCGGGTCGGGGTGTTTGTCTGCAACTGCGGGATCAACATCGCCGGCACTGTGGACGTAAAAGCCCTTGAAGACTATGCCCGGTCACTGCCCCACGTGGTCTGGGCCGGCCAGAACCTGTTTACCTGCTCGGAAGACTCCCAGCAGCAGATGAAGCAGATCATCAAAGAGAATGGCATCAACCGGGTGGTGGTGGCCGCCTGCACCCCGAAGACCCACGAGCCGATCTTCATGGATACGCTTCAGGGCTGCGGCCTGAACCCCTATCTCTTCGAGATGGCCAACATCCGCAACCAGGACTCCTGGGTCCATGCCAACGATCCGGTCCGCGCTACGAAAAAGGCCAAGGATCTGGTGCGCATGGCTGCAGCCCGGTCGGTCTCTCTTCGTCCGCTTCACGAGAAGAAGATCCCGGTCGACAAGCGGGCCCTGGTGATCGGGGGCGGAGTGGCCGGCATGACTGCGGCATTAGGGATGGCCGACCAGGGCTTTGAAACGATCCTGGTGGAAAAAGAAGAACAGCTTGGCGGCATGGCCCGGCGACTGACGAAAACCATCGGCGGCACCGATGTTTCGGCCTTTGTCGAAGACCTGGTCGAGCGGGTGTCAAGCCACCCCAACATCCAGGTCCTGGTGCAGACCCTGATCGTCGGTTTCACCGGCTTCAAGGGCAATTTCACCACCGAGGTGATCGCAGGACCGGGCATGTATGAGCGGAAAATCCGTCATGGGGCGGTGGTGCTGGCCACCGGCGCCGTGGAATACCGGCCCAAGGAATTCGGCTACGGAACCAGCGACCGGGTTGTCACCCAAGTGGAGATGTCGGCCCGGCTAGAGGCCCAGGGCGCAGAAGGGCTCGAGCGGGTTGTCATGATCCAGTGTGTCGGGTCGCGAAACGAGCAAAACCCCAACTGTTCGCGGGTCTGCTGCCAGGCTGCGGTAAAAAATGCTCTTCACATAAAGGCGCTTTCTCCGGAGAGCGACGTCTTTGTCCTGTATCGGGACATGCGCTGCGATGGCCTCCTGGAAGACTACTACCGGAAGGCGCGCCAGCAGGGAGTGATGTTTTTCCGCTATACTCCGGGGCAGCCCCCGGAGGTAGCCCCATGCGGCGGCGGGGTAACGGTGTCCTTCGTCGATTCCGTGCTGGGCCGGCGTCTGGAGGTGGATGCGGATCTGTTGGTGCTCAGCGCCGGCATGGTTGCCGAGGATACCGAGGAGCTGGCTTCGATCGTGAAGCTCGCCCGCACCGAAGAAGGCCATTTCATGGAGGCCCACGTCAAGCTCCGGCCGGTGGACATGTCCACTGAGGGGATCTTCGTCTGCGGCACCGCCCACAGCCCGAAGCTGCTTCACGAAGCCGTTGCCCAGGCCCAGGCCGCAGCGGCCCGGGCGGTGACCTTCCTTTGCCAGGACCACCTGACCCTGTCCGCGGTCACCGCCCGGGTGGAGGCTGAGCGCTGCGCCGCCTGCCTGGTCTGCGTCCGCTCCTGTCCTTTCGGTGTGCCGCGGATCAACGAAGACGGTGTCAGCGAAATCGACGAGGCCCTGTGCCACGGATGCGGGGTATGCGCCGCCGAGTGCCCGGCCAAGGCCATCGAGTTGAACTGGTACGAGGACGACCAGATTCTTTGCAAGGTGGATGCCTTGCTGGAGGGAATCCGATGAACGAAGCCTTCGATCCGATCATTCTGTCGTTTTGCTGCAACTACTGAGGGTACACCGCCGCGGACCTGGCAGGTTCAATGCGACTGTCCTACCCGGCCGATATCCGGATCGTGCGGGTGCCGTGCACCGGCAAAGTGGATCTCATTCACATTCTGCGCGCCTTTGAAAAGGGGGCCGACGGGGTGTCGGTGGTCGGCTGCATGGAGGGAGACTGTCATTACAACAGCGGAAACTTCCGGGCGAAAAAGCGGGTGGCCCAGGCCAAGAAAGTTCTCGACACTGTCGGTATTGGGGCTGAGCGGGTGCAGATGTACAACCTGTCCTCCAGCGAAGGGCCCCGGTTTGCCCGTTTTGCCGAAGAGATGGCCGACAGGATCCGGGCACTGGGCCCGAACCCGGTTCGTGCGGCGGTTAACCAGATGGAACACCAGACGGGAGGTGGCCGATGATCGTCGCCGAGAAAAAGCCGATGGAGGAGATCATCGAAGAGATCAAACACTTCGAAAACATCCTCGTTCTTGGCTGCAACGAGTGTGTCACGGTCTGCGAGGCCGGGGGGAAGAAAGAAGTCGGCGTCCTGGCCTCGGCGCTGCGCATGTTCTTTCTCAAGCAGGGGCGAAAGATGCGCATCGACGAGCGGACCCTCGAGCGCCAATGCGATCCGGAGTATCTAGAAGAGATTCGCGACGTGGCCGACGGCTACGATGCCGTCGTGTCCCTGGCCTGCGGGGTGGGGGTGCAGTTCACCGCGGAGCACTACCCCAGCCTGCCGGTCTATCCAGGGGTCAACACCTGCTTCATGGGTGTCACCGAGGCGCGCGGAATGTGGACCGAGCGCTGCCAGGGATGCGGTCAGTGCATCCTGGCCGCCACCGGCGGAATCTGCCCGGTGGCGCGATGCGCCAAGCGGCTGTTCAACGGGCCTTGCGGAGGCTCCAGCGACGGAAAATGCGAGATCGGAAAGGACACGGTCTGTGCCTGGCAGTTGATTATCGACCGGCTCCGGGCGCTGGGGCGGATGGAAGAATACGAGCGGATCGCTCCGATCAAGGACTGGTCCACGGACCGGGCCGGCGGCCCCCGAAAGATCGTCAGGGAGGACCTTGCGCCATGAGCACCAAGACACCGAGCCGACTGGAAAAGATCCTTGCCGAAGGGCACCTGGCGGTGACCTCCGAATGCGGTCCCCCCCGGGGCAGCGATCCGGCGGTGATCGAGAAAAAAGCCGCACTGATCCGCGACCACGTCGATGCGGTCAACGTGACCGACAACCAGACGTCGATGACGCGGATGTGCAGCCTGGCCGCGTGCATCCGGCTCAAGCAGATGGGGCTGGAACCGATCCTGCAAATGGTCACCCGGGACCGGAACCGGATCGCTCTGCAGAGCGACATTCTCGGCGCCGCCGCCTTCGACATCCACAATGTTCTGTGTTTGTCCGGCGACCATCAAAGCTTCGGCGACTGCGCCCAGGGCCAGAACGTGCACGACATGGACTCGATGCAACTTCTGCAGACCGTCCGGCGGATGCGAGACGATGGAAAATTTCTCGGTGGAGACGACATCGCCCGCCCGCCGCAGATGTTTGTCGGTGCCGCGGCCAATCCCTTTGCGGACCCGTTTGAGATCCGGGTCCTGCGCCTGGCCAAGAAGGCCGCGGCCGGGGCCGAGTTCATCCAGACCCAGTGCATCTACAATCTTGACAAGTTCGAGCAGTGGATGGCCCAGGCCCGCGACCGGGGTCTGACCGAACGGGTTTCCATCCTGGCCGGACTTACGCCGATGAAGTCTGCCGGGATGGCCCGGTACATGAAAAACCGGGTCCCGGGGATGGATGTCCCCGACGAGGTCGTCAAGAGAATGGCCGACACCCCCAAGGAGAAACAGCCCGAGGTGGGCATCGACATTTGCGTGGAGGCCATCGAACGGCTCAAGGACGTCGAGGGGGTGACCGGATTTCACATCATGGCCATCGAGTGGGAGGAGAAGGTCGCCGAGATCGTAGAGCGGGCCGGCCTGTTTCCCCGGCCAGATGTCGGCTGATCCGGTGCCAAGCTGCTGAGCCGCTAAGCGGGAATAAAACCAGACAGAGGTCGGATGTCCGATGTCGGATGTCAGAAACAGGACCAAAGCAATTTTGCCCCTGCAGTGGCTCAGCAGCTCAACAGCTTATCCGTCGAAGCCTGAGGCATTGAACACAACAGAAATTTTCGAAGGTAATACTCACTGCAACAAACCTGAAGGAGGTCGTCATGAACGAGAAAAGAAGAGTGCTGGTGGTGGACGACGAGCCGGATTTTGCCGCCATCGTGCAGGGGAATCTGGAAAAGGAGGGATTCGAAGTGGAGGTGGCCTACAACGGGGTCGAAGGCATGGAAAAGGTCAATGCCAATCCACCCGACGCCATCGTCCTGGACGTGATGATGCCCGAGATGGACGGCTACAAGATGTGCGCCGCCCTCAAGGGAGATGACCGGCTCTGCGAGATCCCGGTGATCCTGCTCACGGCCGTGGCGTCCCACGTGACCTCGACCCGCTATACCCATGCCGAGGGGATGGCCATGGAAGCCGACGACTACATCGCCAAGCCGGCTTCGGCCGAGGACATTACCAAAAGTCTCCGGCGCCTGCTGAGCCTGGCATAACATCGGCTGCGCGATTTTATGAAGGTTTCGCATTCCGCGAAACAGGAAAAAAGATCGGCAACCCCCGGGTCTGCCGGGGCGACATTCAACACCTGACGGTTGCGGGAGAAAACCATGGAATCAACCACGATTCAAATCCGGGGCCGCCGGAAATCCACCTTCAAGGACGAAGTCATGGCACTGCTGCCCGAGGGGGGGCATCTCAACGACTGTCTGACCTGCGGACTTTGCGCCTCGGGGTGCCCGGCCGCAGGCCTGGCCGACATGGACCCACGAAAATTTCTGCGGCTGGCCTCCCTCGGCCTTGACGAGGAGGTGCTTACCTCCAAGTGGGCATGGATGTGCACCATGTGCCAGCGGTGTGTTTACGCGTGCCCGATGAAAATCGACATCCCGCAGCTCGTGTTCAACGTCCGCAGCCGGTGGCCGAAGGACCAGCAGCCCAAAGGAATCCGCGGTTCGTGCGAGATGGCGTTCAAAAACGAAACCTGCAGCGCCATGGGGGCGAAAGAAGAAGATTTTGCCTTCGTGGTCGAAGACGTGTTGGAAGAATACCGGGCGGCCCAGCCGGAGTTTTCCGACATGCAGGCACCCGTCGACAAAGCAGGGGCGGCCTTTTTCCTGAACCAGAATTCCAGGGAGCCGGTGACCGAACCCGACGAGATGGTGCCCCTCTGGAAGATTCTGCACCTGGCTGGCGCCGACTGGACATACGGCAGCAAGGGTTGGGCCGCTGAAAACTACTGCCTGTTTTGCGCCGATCTGGCCATGTGGGAGGAAAACGTCCGGATCAAGGCCCGGTCCGTGGACGCACTGGGCTGCCGAACCTGGCTCAACACCGAGTGAGGACACGAATTTTTTTCGGTCCGGGTCGGGCTGAACAAATTCAAGATCGATCATTACTTCGAGGTCAAAAGCATCATCGAGTATTACGCCCGTTGGATCCGGGAGGGCCGTCTGAAAGTCGATTCGTCATGGAACCGGGAGCGCAAGATCGCCTTCACGGTCCAGGATCCGTGCCAGCTCGTGCGAAAGTCCTTGGGCGATCCGATTGCCGAAGATCTTCGCTACGTGGTCAAGGTCGCCGTGGGCGAAGAAAACTTCATCGAGATGCAGCCCAACCGCTCCAACAACTTTTGCTGCGGCGGCGGAGGCGGGTTTCTGCAGTCCGGCTACCCGGAAGAAAGGCGGGCCTACGGACGGCTCAAGTTCGAACAGGTGCAGGAGACCGGCGCCGACTATTGCATCACCCCCTGCCACAACTGCCACTCCCAGATCCACGACATCCGGGATCATTACGGCGGTGGATACCATACCGTGCACCTCTGGACGATCCTGTGCCTATCCTTGGGCGTGTTGGGGCCCAACGAGCGGGCCTATTTAGGGGATGACCTCAAAGAGGTTCGGGTTTTTCACCCGGAGTCGGAAATATGAAGGTGTTTTGCATCCTTTCCGATGAAAGGGCGGCGCAGCTCAAATCCCCGGAAGTGTTTTCACGCATTTTGAAACACTCGGGGATCCGGGGCGCCTATGTGCCGTTTTGCGTGCAAATGGCCGACCTGGGGCGGGCGATTGAGAGCCTCAAGGTGCTCAATATCGCCGGGGCCAACGTGACGGTTCCCTTCAAGGAGGCGGCGGTTCCTTACATGGACATCTTGTCGGAGGGGGCGAACATCATCGGGGCGGTCAATACCATTGTGATCAACAAAGGAAAGCTCAAGGGGTACAACACCAATGCCATCGGCTTCATGGATGCACTGGCCGATCTCCGATTCGAGGTCGACGGCTGCCGCGCGGTGGTCCTGGGCACCGGCGGGGCGGCGCGGGCGGCGGTGTTTATCTTGAGCTGGCTTCGCTCTGCGGAGGTGACGGTGGCGGGGAGGTCGCAGGCAAAAGCCGCTCGGCTGACCCGGGATTTTCGGGGAAAGGCGGTCTCCCTGCAGGATCTGGCCGCCGGACCGGTGGCCGCGGACCTGATCGTCAATGCCACCTCGGTGTCCAGCGCCAAGGAGGCGCCGGCCCTGGCCGAGCTGGCCGAGCGGCTGAAATCAGATCGATGCCGGTTGGTCTTCGACTTGAACTACGGCCGAAGAGAAAACATCTGGGCGGCGGCGGCCTCCCGCATCGGGGCAGAATTCACCGACGGGCGGCGGGCCCTTGCCTTTCAGGCCCGTCGGACCTTTGCGCTGTGGACCGGCATCCAGGTCCCGCCCGAGGCGTTCGTCAAGGCCTTGGAGCCGTTTGACGCGGTAGGAACAACGACGGAAGCGTTGAATCCGGGCCAATGCGTATGATAAAAAGAAGATACCGCCGGCTGCCGCGGGTTTGCGATCACCGATCCGGAAGGACGGAACCTGCCCCTTCCTTCACCTGCGCACCGGATCGATTCCCGAAAACGAACCGGCAAGGAGCCCGATGAGCCGATACGGGAGCAAGGAAAACAGATATCTGATCAAGGCCATGGACGCCTTTCGCAACCGGCTGATCGTCGTCTCCCCACAGTTCGAGATCCTGGTGGCCAACAGCGGTTTCGGCGGGATGACGACCGATGAAATCGTCGGCAAAAAATGCCACGGGGTATTTTACGACCGGGCCACTCCTTGCGTCGAATGCGCTGCCCGTCAGGTGCTGGAGACGGCAAAGAGCGCATTTCAGAGCCGGTCCGGGGGCCCCGGCGAGCCCGAATCGATGCCGTGCTTTTACGCCTATCCCATCTTCGACGGGGATCGGATTGAGGCGGTGGTGAGCATGGATTTCGAGCTGCCGCCGCGAAGCGAAATCGAGGCCAAACTCCAGCGGACCAACGCGCTGCTGCGCAACCTGATTCTTTCCTCGGTGGACGGCGTCATCGCGGCCGACAAGACCGGAAAGATTCTAATTTACAATGACACGGCGGCCTCCGTATTCGGCTATAGCGTGGAAGAGGCCCTGGATCATCTCGACATCCGGGACATCTACCCCGACGGCGGAGAGTTCGAAGTGATGCGCCGCCTGCGCGCCGACGACGAAGACGGGCGGGGCAAACTGAGATCCTTCAAGGTGGAGGTCGTGCACAAGGACGGCACCCGGATTCCGATCAGCCTCAATGCGGCCATCGTCTACGAAAACGAGCAGGAAGTGGCCACCATCGGTTTTTTCCACGATCTGCGCCCGATCCTTCAGATGAAGCAGGCGCTGGAACAGACCCAGCTCCAGTTGCTGCAGTCCGAGAAAATGGCCTCCTTGGGAAAGCTCGCCGCGGGGGTGGCCCACCAGCTGAACAACCCGGTGGGCGGCATCACCCTTTACACCAAGCTGGTGTTGGAGGAGTACGATCTTTCAGACGACATCCGGGCCGATCTGATGCGGGTGCTCAAGGACGCTGAGCGCTGCCGGGACACCATCAAGGAGCTTTTGGAGTTCACCCGCCAGACCCGCCACCTGATGAGGCCCCACGACCTGAACCGGGCCGTGGAGCGCACCCTGTTTCTGCTCGAGAACCAGAGCCTGTTCCAGAACATCGAGATCCAGCGAAACCTTTCCGATTCACTTCCCCGGGTCTCCTGCGACATCCAGCAGATGAACCACATGCTTATGAACATCATCTTGAACGCGGCACAGGCCATGGAAGGACGAGGAAAGCTTATGTTGCGCACCAGTCTTTCGCCGGGTGGAGAGCAGGTTCGCCTGGAAATCTGCGACACCGGCCCCGGCATCGGCGAAGACGTACTGCCCCGGATATTCGAGCCGTTTTTCACCACCAAGGAAGAGGGCAAGGGGACCGGTCTCGGGCTGAGCCTGGTTTACGGCATCGTGGAAAACCACGGCGGGCGCATATCGGTCGGCAATCGTCCCGAAGGAGGGGCGCGGTTCGTTGTCAAACTTCCCGTCGATGCCCGGAAACAGAAAGGAGTCGGCGGTGAGCGGTAAACCGAGATCGGATGCGACCCGGGTCCTGGTGGTCGACGACGAACAGGATATTCGCGACGGCAGCCAGCGGATTCTGGCCAGGGCTGGATTTTCCGTTCTGACGGCCGAGCGCGGTGACGCCGCGCTGAAGATTCTCGAATCGGATGCCGTTTCAATCGTGCTCCTCGATTTGAAGATGCCGGGCATTGACGGCATGGAGGTACTCGACCGGATCCACAGGCAGCCGACCCCGCCGCTGGTCATTGTCATCACCGGGTTTGCCACCGTGGAGACGGCCATCGAAGCGATGAAACACGGCGCCTACGATTTCATTGCAAAGCCGTTCGATCCGGAACAGCTTCGGATCGTGGTCAACCGGGCCGAGGAAAAGCTCCGTCTGGAAAGGGAGAAGGCCTCCCTGGAAGCCGAGCGCAGAAGAACCCTCGCGGACCTGGGCACCGAGAAAAGCCGCCTTCGCACCATCGTGGAATCGCTGCCCAACGGGGTGCTGGTGACAAACGCCGATGCCAGGGTGGTGCTGATGAATCCGGCATTCCGGCAGTTGGTGGGCCTATCCTTTGAAAACCGGATCGGCAAGCCCATCGAAGACTGTATCCCGGACGCCGGGCTGTGCCGGCTGGTGCGGGAGATTTCCACCGGCCGCCATGTGGATTTCGAGGACATCCCCGCCGCAGAGTTCGAACTGGAAAACGGGAATTTTCTGCTTGCCCGGGGACAGCCCGTGCTTGGCGATCGTCGGGAGTGTCTCGGGGCGGTGGTCAACGTGGTGGACATCACCGGGCTCAAGTCCCTGGACCGTCTCAAGAGCGAATTCGTGGCCAAGGTTTCCCACGAGCTGCGTTCGCCGCTGGCCACCATTCACGAGCAGCTTGCCCACGTACTCAACGACATGGTGGGCGAGGCCTTCAAAAACGACAAACACATGCTGGGCCGGGCCAAGGAAAAGACCCAGGGGCTGATCCACCTCATCGGCGATCTTCTCGATCTTTCCCGCATCGAAGAGGGCGAAATCTGCCATGAGCCCAAGCCGGTCGAGCTGGCTCCCCTGCTCGAAGAAATCGTCCGCTTCCTGAAATACCGGGCCGAATCAAAAAAGCAGTCCCTGGAACTGGGCATCGAAGGCGCCGTTCCGGCGGTCACCGCGGACCCGATCGGCCTGGAGAGCATTTTCGGCAACCTCATTTCCAACGCCATCAATTACACCCCGGAAGGGGGACGGATCCAGGTCCTGGCCGACGTCAGCGGGATTTATGCGCGCGTTCGCGTGGTGGACAACGGGTTCGGCATCGATGCCAGGCATCTGGAGAAGATCTTCGATCGGTTCTACCGGGTCAAGGACGACAACACCCGCTATATCACCGGCACCGGCCTCGGGCTTCCCATCGTCAAGGGGCTGGTCGAGTCCATCGGCGGCATCGTCAACGTGGAAAGCGCCCCCGGCGAAGGATCGACCTTCGAGGTCCGGCTGCCGGTCGACCTCCAGCGTCCTGCCCCCGCCGAATAGGGCACCTGTCCGAGGCGGCTTTTTCCTCGCGCCGTTTCTTTCCCCCTTATCGTTGTATGCAGGCCCATAAACCAAGATAGGATTCAAGATCACGGCGGGCAGGTCGACATGGCTGTGGAAAAAGAAATCGCGGATCGGCACACCCAATCCGCGTGGTTGATTCGGCGGCGAAGCCGCCCCGATAAAACGGCGCAGCCGTTTTATTCGCCGACGATCTTTACCAGCACCCGCTTTTTGCGACGGCCGTCGAACTCTCCGTAGAAGATCCGCTCCCAGGTGCCGAAGTCGAGCCGGCCGTCGGTGACGGCCACCACCACTTCTCTTCCCATGATCTGGCGCTTCATGTGGGCGTCGGCATTGTCTTCGCCGACGTTGTGGCGGTATCCGGAAACCGGTTCGTGGGGGGCGAGCTTTTCGAGCCAAACCTCGTAGTCTTGGTGCAGGCCGGATTCGTCGTCGTTGATGAAGACCGAGGCGGTGATATGCATGGCGTTGACCAGGACCAGCCCCTCTTGGATCCCGCTTTCGGCCAGGCAGGCCTCCACCTGGGAGGTGATGTTGATAAAGGCGCGCCGGGTCGGCACCTCGAACCAGAGTTCCTTGCGGTAGCTTTTCACGTCGTTTTTTTGTCCTTTTTTTCAGAAGCTTTCGGATTGTTTGCTTCGGCCTTTGCTTCTTCTTCGGTCTTCGCCTCTGCGGCGGGAAGTGCCCCTTCCAGCTCCAGGCCGAGCACCGATTCCAGATCGACCATTGCCGATTCGGAGAACTCCGCCTCCGGCTCTTCTGCTGCGGCCAAGTCAGGGAACAGTTCGGCCTCCAGGATCCTCAGACGCCGGTGAAGCTCCAGGTTCTCCTCCTCGAGAAATTCGATCCGCTCTTTCTGGTCGATCAGGGTCTTGACGGTCTCGTCCAGGATTTCTGACAGCACGGCTCGGACCACCGGGATGATCTGGTTGTCGAGGGTGGTTTCCCCCACGTCGAGCAGGTCCGCCAGTTCCTTCCGGTTGTATGATTCTTTTTCCATGATCGCCGTTTCCTTGCGGGTCGAGGTTTGCCGCTTCGAAGTTCGATATTTCTACCATAAAATATCGCTGCATGCCAGCTTGGCGGTCCAAAATCCGCTGTTCCGGCTCGAACCGGTCCCGGTTGCCGCAGCTTTACAGCTTTTTGACGAGCTGATTGGCAGCCGTGAGCAACGGATCCCAGGTGGGGCCGAAGGGCGGCGCGTAGGCCAGGTCCGCCTGGGCAAAACGGGAAACGCTCATCTGCGCCTGAAGTGCGACCGCTGCCGCGTCGATCCGGTGGACGCCTTCCCTTGCCACCATGAACGCCCCCAGCAGCCTGCCCGAATCCCGATCGCCGACCAGGTGGACGTGCACGGCGGTGGAGCCGGGATGGGCATGGGCCCGGGACCGGGTTTTGATCGTGACGCTGGCCGGTGAAAAACCAGCCTGTTCGGCTTCGGCGGCGGTCAGACCGGTGCGGGCCACCTGCAGGTCGAAGACCTTGAAAACCGCCGTTCCGGCCACGCCTTCGATTTCAGCCCTCTTTCCGCAGACATTGTCCGCCACGGCCCAACCGGCGCGGTTGGCCACCAATGCCAGCGGAATCCAGGCCTTTTCCCCCGTGACCATGTGATAGGCATCGGCACAGTCGCCGGCCGCGTAAATGGCCGGGTCGGAGGTGGCCAGGGTGCGATCTACGGAAACGGCGTCCGATACGCTCAGCAAAAGGCCGGCCTCTTCGGCGATCCGGCTGTTGGGGCGAATCCCGGCGGCGACCAGGACCAGATCGGCGTCCAGGGTCAATCCGTCGCAAAGCAGTGCGAGCCGTCCGCCGGCTTCTTCCAGCCGAAGGATTTCATGGCCCGGATGGACGCCGACACCGTGCTTTTCGACTTCCGTTTGCACCTCGAAAGAAAGCGATTCATCGAGCCACGGGAGAAACCCTTTTCCGGGCTTGACCATGGACACCTCGATGCCGCGACTATGGAAAGCTTCGATCATCTCCAGGCCGATATAGCCCATTCCGATCACGACCGCCTTTTTCACCCGGCCGCCGGCCAACAGCTCCCGGATCTTCCGGCCGTCCCGCAGGTTCTTTAAAGTAGCCACCTCCGGGCGGTCCAAACCGGGAAGATCAGGCACGACCGGGGATGCACCGGTGGCGATCAGCAGCCGGTCGTAGGAAAGCGCAAAGGGGGTTCCGTCGGCCGCACTGCCGGCGACCGTCCGTGCGTCGGAATCGATCCGCTCCGCCCTGTGGCCGGTGCGAAGGTCGATCCCCTGCTTTTCCCGAAATACCTCTGCCCGCCGGACCACCAGCTCTTCGATATCCCGATGGGGGTCAGCAATGTTGTAGGGCATGCCGCAGGCGCTGTAGGAGACGTCCTGGGTCTGCTCCAGTACCGTGACTTCAAGGTCGGGCCGGTTTCGTTTCGCACGGCTGGCCGCGCTCATGCCGGCGGCGTCGGCGCCGATGACCACAAATTTCATGCTGCGCTCCTTCGTTCTTCGGGAAAAGACCGGTTTTTGCTCTTGCGATGCCGTGATAGTATGATAACTGATCGATTTTTTCAAATTCGGAAGCGAAATGAATCAGCTGGAAAGACAGATACGAGATCTCGAACGGCGGCTTTTCGAGGTTCGCCGTCCCCACCGCCACGGATTGCAGCGGATCGTAAAAGAGCTGCGCCGTGCTGCGGCCCAGGGTCAGGATCCGAAGCGGCTGGGCCGCCGCATCGCCGGGGTCAAAGGGCGCATTACCCGATCGATTGGAGAACGGCAGTGGCGGATGGACCATCGGCCGGCGGCCAACTTCAACACGGCCCTGCCCATTTTCGAAAAGAAAAGCGAAATCCTCGATGCGATCTCCTCGCATCCGGTGGTGATTATCTCCGGAGAGACCGGATCGGGCAAGACGACCCAGATCCCGCAGTTTTGCCTGGCCGCGGGAAGGGGGGTCGACGGCGCGATCGGCTGCACCCAGCCTCGACGCATCGCGGCGATCACCGTGGCCCAGCGAATTGAAGAAGAACTGGGCACCGGTGGAAGCGATGCCGTAGGACACAAGATCCGGTTTGCCGACCGCAGCGGCAAAAACACCTTCGTCAAGATCATGACCGACGGGATTCTGCTGGCCGAGGCCCGCCGGGACCGGTTTTTAACCGCCTACGACACCATCATCGTCGACGAGGCCCACGAGCGGAGCCTGAACATCGACTTCATACTCGGCATCTTGCGCACTCTTTTGCCCCGGCGCCGGGATCTGAAGGTCATCGTGACCTCGGCCACCATCGATACCGAGAAATTTTCCCGAGCCTTTGACGACGCACCGGTCATCGAGGTCTCCGGAAGGCTTTACCCCGTGGAGGTCCGCTACGAGGCCGATCCGTCCGGCGAAGAAGCCGGCGAAGAGGCCACCATCGCAGAGCAGGCTGCCAGAATCGCGGTCCGGATCCAGAAGCAAAGCCCCCGCGGAGACGCGCTCGTGTTCATGCCCACCGAGCAGGACATCCGGGAAACCTGTGAAATCATCGAAGGCGGGAGCCGGCCAGGGGTCCAGGTGCTGCCGCTGTTTTCACGGCTGGCGGGAGCCGACCAGCGAAAGATCTTTCAGACCGGCCGGGGACGGAAAATTGTCGTGGCCACCAACGTGGCAGAAACCTCGATCACCATCCCGGGCATCCGGTATGTCGTCGACACGGGTCTGGCGAGGATTCCCCGCTATCTTCCCGGCTCACGGACCACCGCGCTTCCGGTGGTGCCGATTTCACGGAGCAGCGCCGACCAGCGGATGGGCCGATGCGGGCGGGTTCAAAACGGGATTTGCTACCGCCTCTATTCAGAGGAGGATTACCTGAGCCGGCCGCGGTTCACGCCCCCGGAGATCCTGCGCGCCAATCTGGCCGAAGTGATTCTTCGTATGCTCGATCTGGACCTGGGTGATATCGAAGACTTTCCCTTTATCGACCCGCCGTCTGCGGCGAGCGTCAAGGACGGCTACCGCCTTCTTGTCGAACTGGGCGCTGTCGAAGAAAATCAGCCCCTTGGCAATGTGCCGACTCCAGCCGGTGAAAAGAGGCAACGGCGGCTTGGGCAGGCGTCTCGGGCCCGGTACCGGCTGACCCGGCGGGGCCGGTTGATGGCGTCGCTGCCGGTGGATCCGCGCATCGCAAGGATCCTCATCGAAGCCGAAAAGGAGGGCTGCATCCGAGAGGTGTTGGTGATCGCTGCGGCCTTGAGCATTTCAGACCCCCGGGAGCGGCCCGCGGACCAGGCCGACGCAGCCGACACCGCCCACGCCCGGTTCCACCATCCGGAGTCGGACTTTCTCACCCTGCTCAGAATCTGGGACGCCTTTGCCGAGGCCAAAAAAACCATGGGGGCAAGCCGGCTCAAGCGATACTGCCGGCAGCACTTCCTCTCATTTCGCCGCATGCGGGAGTGGCGGGATCTGCATTCCCAATTGGCAGAGGAGGTCAAGGAAGGCGGCCTGACCGACGGCAGGAACGCCGCACCCAAAGAAAAGGAGACGTTGGGAGACCCCGGCGAAGACCGCTACGGGGCCATTCACCGGGCGATTTTAAGCGGATTTCTCTCGGGCATTGCGGTGCGCCGGAAAAAGCAGATTTACCAGGCGGCCCGGGGGCGCGAGGCGATGCTGTTTCCCGGGTCGTCCCTGTTCGACAAGCCGCCGGAATGGATCGTTTCCGCCGAGATGGTGGAGACCAGCCGGCTGTTTGCCCGGACCGCCGCCCGGATCGACAACCGGTGGCTGGAGCCGCTGGGCGGGGCGCTTTGCCGCCGCACCCATCTTGCGCCCCACTGGGAGCGAAAGCGGGGACAGGTGGTCGCCTCCGAGCAGGTCACCTTGTTCGGACTGATCGTCGTCGAGGACAGGAGGGTCGACTACGGAAAGATCGCCCCGGCCGAAGCCTCGGACATCTTCGTCAGGAGCGCCCTGGTCGAAGAAGATCTCAAAAAGCCCTATTCCTTCATGATTCACAACCGGTCGCTCATCGAGCGGATCCAAAAGATGGAGGACAAGCTCCGCCGCCGGGATCTTCTGGTGTCAGACGAAGAGGTCTTTTCCTTTTACCGGCAGCGGATTGCCGAGACCATCTCCGATGTCCGAACATTTTCCCTCTACCTGAAGCAGCAGGGGGGTGATTCCTTTCTTGAAATGACCGAGGAAGATCTGCTGCTCCAGCGTCCCGACCGGCGCGAGATCAGCCGGTACCCGGACCGGTTTGCCGCCGGCGGAAGACAGTTCGCCCTCGACTACCGCTTCAGTCCCGGCTCCGGGGAGGACGGAGTCACCGTTCGGATCCCGGCCTCCGATGCGTCCATTGTGCCGCCGTCATCCCTGGACTGGCTGGTGCCGGGCCTTTTCGGAGAAAAGATCGCCGCATTGATCCGGGGGCTTCCGAAGCCATATCGGCGCCATCTGGTGCCGGTGGCCGACACGGTGGAAACCATCGTAAGGGAGATGCCCCGAACCGGGGGATCCCTGACCTCTGCGTTGGGAGAATTCATCTACCGGCGGTTCAACCTGGAGATTCCGGCCTCGGCATGGCCTGACGAGGCGCTGCCCGAGCATCTGAAAATGCGGATCGCCCTGGTGGGGCCGAAGGGGGAAGAAATCAGGGCCGGACGGGACCAGCGTCTTCTCGGCGGTCATTCCGCCGGCAGCGTCGATTCCGAGCCCCTGGCAGACGCCCGGCGCCGGTGGGAGCGAGACGACATCGAATCCTGGGACTTTGGCGAGCTGCCGGAGGAAATCGCCCTGGAAATCGGGGACGGCCCGGCCTGGAAGGTCTACCCCGGTCTTCAGGAAAACGACGGGCGGATCGATCTGCGGCTGTTTCAGGACCGGCGCCGGGCGGTCGAGGCCCACCGAAAGGGAGTGGCGGCCCTTTACCGGCGGCTTTACAAAAAGGATCTTGCCTTTTTCCGCCGCCAGATCGCTCTTCCCAAAGCGGTTTGCCGGCTGGCCGTCGTCTTGGGCGGAGAAGAGCGGATCGAGGCCCAGATCTTCGAAAAGACGTTTCAACAGTTGTTTGCCGAAAACATCCGCTCCAAAGAGGCCTTCGAAGCGCATCGGGAAAACGCCGCCGCCGCGCTGTTTCACCGCGGTCAGAAGCTTCTTTCGGCCGTGGTGCCGGTGATCGAGGCGGCGGCCGAGGCCCGGTCGACACTTTCGGATCTGGAGCAGGCCAGTGCGGAACGGCCTAAAATCCTCGCTTTTTTGCAGGGTCTTCGGAAAACGCTGGCCGGTCTGGTGCCCGACAACTTTATTGGGTTATACGAGGAGAAACACATCGACCACCTTCCCCGCTACGTCTCCGCCCTGACGCTTCGAGCCCGGCGCGGGGTGGAGAACCTGGAAAAAGACCGGGTCAAGGAAGCATCGGTTCTGCCCTTTGCCGATGGCCTGGCCGAGATGCTCCAATCGCTTTCCCCTTCGACGACCGAGGCCAAGCGCGATGCCGTGGAAGCGTTTTTCTGGACGCTGGAAGAATACAAGGTGTCGGTTTTCGCCCAGGAGCTGGGAACCGCCTATCCGGTCTCCAAAAAGAAGATGGAAAAGCGGCTGGGGGAGATCCGGAGGATGACGTGAGGCGCGGCGCCGCGATAGCTGCTAACGCAACTTTCGGGATTCATGAATCCGCGAAATGAATAATTTGCTGCCGGTGTGCGAACTCGCCCCTAAGGCTACCTATCATCAGCGCAGGCCTAAAAATTATCAAAACCCTGTTTTTTTGTTTGGCTTAGGAGCTCAACAGCTCAACAGCTTAGCGGCTATTTACCTATAGGCGCAAAGCGCCCTGCAAGGGCCTCGTAATGCCTTGCCTCCTCGATTCTTCCCCGCTTTTTGCAGCCGCCGGCGTATACGGTGCATTTTTTCCGGAGCGCTTTGGCGGCCGCCTCCTGCTGCCGAGGGTTCAAGTTGCCGTTTTGCAGCAGCTTTTCCAGGGCCCGGATCCGGTGCCGGTCGATTCCCGGCGTCTTGGAAAGTTGGTCGGAGTGGCCTCCACGTTTGACCACCAGCGGTTCTTCGATCAGAAATACCGGCAGCCTTGCCCCGATTCTGAGCCACAGGTCGTAGTCTTCGGCCGCCGGAAGCGACTCGTCGAACCCCCCGGTCTCTTGAAACAGTCCCCGCTCCAGCATCACCGCAGAGGGGCTGACCAGGCAAAGCTCCAGCGAGCGCTCGAAAATGTCTCCGGAAGGCTTTTGATGGCGAATGCGGGGATTGACCCGGATCCCGTTTCGGATCCAGATCTCTTCGGTCTGGCAAATTCTCGCTTCAGGATGGCCCTGAAAAAAAGCCGTTTGCCGGGCGAGTTTTTCGGGCAGCCACAGGTCGTCGGAATCGAGAAAGGCGATGAGGTCTCCGGATGCGGCACGAACCCCCCGGTTTCGGGCTGCGCTCACCCCCCGGTTTGGCTGGCGGATGACGAAGATCTGCCCGCCGTATTTCTGCAGCAGCCTGCCGGTGCCGTCTGTTGAGCCGTCGTCGACGACAACCAACTCCCGGTTGCGGTATGTCTGCGCCAGCACCGAATCGACGGCTTGCCGGATGCACCAGGCGCGGTTGTAAACTGGAAGGATGACGCTCACCAGGGGCAAATTGGACAATCGACGTGGATGCATGAAAATCTATCTCACGTCTAAGAACCGCCTTCATCGAGATAGCGGGACACGCCTGGATGAAGCGGGATTCCGAGAGCGTCCCCGGCGGCCGACTTCGCGTCGAACGGGGCCAGTGCCGGGTGGGCGCTTTCGATGCGCCGCCGGCCGGCGGCCATCGTTTCGATGATCCGGTGGGCCGTCTGTTCGTCGAGCGCCTCGGAGGCGACAAGCATCACCCGGGTACCGATGGCGGCGACGGCGTGCGCCTGGGACGGATAGGTGCCGGGGGCAATCACGGCCTGAGAATAGGCAGGATGATTTTGAATCAGGTGTGCGATATCCTGATCGACGCCATCGATCAGGCGCGCCCCGCAGAGTCGAATCATTTGGAGCAGCTGGGCATCGGGGTGGATGCTGACGTGCAGCATCGCCTGTATCGTACCGTGGCAAAAGGCCATGGAGTCAACCGACTGGGACGAAGACAGGTTCTCCACCAGGCTGAAATCCTTTACGGACCATCCCTTGGCGTTCATGATGGCGGAAAACAGTCGGTTTTCGGGGGATCCCGGGGCTCCGATGTTGAGACGCTTGCCCGTAAGATCCTCAATGGATGCGATGCCGGCGTCGTCTCGGACCACCAGGGCTGCCGGCACCTCATAGAGTCTGACCATTGCACGGAGGTTGTCGAAGCGAAAGTCCAGGAACCGGAACTCTCCGGTTTGTACGACGGCGTCGTGAAGGGTGTAAGAGTCGACCAGGACGAGATCCAAAGATCCGATTTGAAGATTGGTCAGGTTGTGCAGATCGTCGGGGGCCGGCACCGTCTCGCAGTCGATGTCGGGCAGACGGTTGTCTAAAGTGCGGCAAAGGGTCCGGCCGGCAAAGTGGGAAAAAGAACCGATCGCCCCTGTACCGATCAAGAGGTCCATGGCAAAGGAAGCAGCGGGCAGCAGGAAAACAATGGAAAAAAGCAGGGAGAGCCGAACGGCCCGGAAAAAGAGGCCACGTGCGGAATTTTCTTTGCACATCCTCGTACCTCTTTCAGTGCTCGGTAAGTCGTTTTCGTATATTGAAACGTTACAGGATGACATGCCGGATGTCAACTCGATGCGGTGGAACAATCGCCGCTAAAAAAAAAGAAATGCGGTGGCAGGCTTCCGGCTGTCCCTTGTTTGCTGGCCGGAATGATGGTGCCTTACGCAGAGAAACGACAGCCGGGCGTTTGCGTCCAACCTATAAAAGAGTTGCCTTGCCGGTATCGATTTGATAAACATATGAAGGATCTAATCGTGGGAATGGATGTGCTCTTTGCGGCGCCTCGGTTCATGATGAATCTTGGGGCCGTTGTTGAAGGGAGGTGGCGGCAAACAGGCATATCCCCGGTTTCTTAGACGATGAAGCCCAACTGTTTTCCCAATAAGCAAAAGGAGGTACAGATGAAAAAAGGAATTGTTCTATCGGTTGCCATTTTGTTTGGATTTGCGCTTCTGGCCGGCGGCATGCCCGCGCAGGTCCAGGCGGAGACGACGTTTGTCACCATCGGCACCGGCGGGGTCACCGGCGTGTACTATCCCACGGGTGGGGCCATCTGCCGGCTGGTGAACAAGAACCGGGACGAGCACGGCATCCGCTGCTCGGTGGAGAGCACCGGCGGTTCGGTATACAACCTGAATGCCATCGCCGCAGGAGAGCTGGACATGGGCGTCTGCCAGTCCGACTGGCAGTACCACGCTTACAACGGCACCGACAAGTTTGCAGACAAGGGGCCCAACAAAGACCTGAGGGCCGTGTTCTCCGTTCATCCGGAGCCGTTTACCGTGGTCGCCCGGGCCGATTCAGGCATCAAAGACTTCAAGGACCTCAAGGGAATGCGGGTCAACATCGGAAACCCCGGCTCAGGCCAGCGCGGCACCATGGAAGTGGTCATGGAAGCCATGGGCTGGACCAAAGACGACTTCAAACTGGCCTCCGAGCTCAAGTCCGCCGAGCAGTCCCAGGCGCTTTGCGACAACAAGATCGATGCCATGGTCTTTACCGTGGGCCATCCCAGCGGCTCGATCCAGGAAGCCACCACCACCTGTGACTCGGTGCTGGTGAACGTCACCGGCCCGGCGATCAAAAAGCTGGTCGACAAAAACGCCTACTATCGGTGGGCGACGATTCCCGGCGGCATGTACCGCGGAAATCCGGAAGATACAAAGACCTTCGGCGTCGGTGCCACCTTCGTGTCCTCGGCCAGGGTGCCGAAAGAGGTGATCTACCAGGTGGTCAAGGCGGTTTTCGAGAATTTCGATCAGTTCAAGAAGCTTCACCCGGCCTTTGCAGTCCTGAAAAAAGAGGAAATGATCAAGGACGGTCTGTCGGCTCCCCTTCATGACGGGGCAGTCAAGTATTACAAAGAGGCCGGCCTGATGTAAGCACTGCCAGAAACGGACAAGCGCGCTGCCCGCGGCCAGCGCGCTTGTCCGAGTACCCTTCTGCTCGAAAAATATCTTTCCGCAGCAAAGGAATCCGCACCGATGAGCGAAAAACCGGAAGGCCAGGTACCGCTGGAAAAGGTCCAGGAATTGATCGCCGAGTCGGAAACCGGTGCCCGCAATCCCACCGGCGCGGTGTCCAAAAGGATCCTGTTTTTCGTTCCCCTGGCATGGACCCTGTTTCAGTTGTGGTATTCATCGCCGCTTCCGTTCATGTTCAATATTTTCGTGTTCAACTCGACCGAAGCCCGGGCGATTCATCTGGCGTTTGCCATTTTTCTTTCCTACACGGCGTATCCCACGTTCAAATCGTCGCCCAGAGACTACATCCCCCTCCAGGACTGGGCCGTCGCCCTGCTGGCCGCCTTTTGTGCCGCCTACCTGTTTATTTTCTACGAGGGACTGTCCGACCGGCCGGGGGATCCGACCACCCTCGATCTGGTTGTCGGCGTCTTCGGTCTGATTTTCCTGCTGGAGGCCACGCGTCGGGCCCTGGGCCCCCCGTTGATGGTCGTTTGCGGCGTGTTCATTATCTACACCTTCGGCGGGCCCTACATGCCGGCTGTGATCTCCCACAAGGGCGCCAGCCTGTCCAAGGGAATGTCCCATTACTGGCTGTCGACCGAGGGCGTCTACGGGGTCGCCCTCGGCGTTTCCACCAGCATGGTGTTCATGTTCGTTTTGTTCGGCTCCCTTCTGGAGACGGCCGGCGCCGGCAACTATTTCATCCGCGTCGCCTTTGCCGGCCTCGGGCATCTGCGCGGCGGGCCGGCCAAAGCGGCGGTGGTAGCGTCGGGGCTGACCGGCCTGGTCTCCGGCTCGTCGATTGCCAACGTGGTCACTACCGGCACCTTCACCATCCCCCTGATGAAAAAAGTGGGGTTTCCCGCGGAAAAGGCCGGGGCGGTGGAGGTGGCCGCCTCCACCAACGGGCAGTTGATGCCGCCGGTGATGGGGGCCGCGGCCTTTCTCATGGTGGAATACGTCGGCATTTCCTACATCGAAGTGATCAAACACGCATTTTTGCCGGCCTTCATCTCCTACATCGCCCTGGTCTACCTGGTCCATCTCGAGGCCTGCAAGATGGGCTTGAAGGGGCTGGAAAAGCCGGTGTCCCACTCGTTGCCCTACAAATTGCTCCTGTTTTTCGGAACGATTCTGTTCCTGATGGTCATGGCCGGTGTCACCTACTACGGCATCGGCTGGATCAAGGTGGTGGCCGGAAGCGGCGCCAAGTATATCGTCGCCGTCCTGCTCTCCCTCGTCTATCTGCTGCTGCTCTGGTTTGCGTGCAAGGTGCCGGAACTCGAGTCCAGTTACAGCATCGAGGTACTTCCTAAGCTGGGGGAGACCGCCCAGGCCGGCTATTACTTTTTGGTGCCGGTCGTGGTGCTGATGTGGTGCCTGGTGGTGGAGCGTCTTTCCCCGGGCCTTGCCGCCTTCTGGGCCACCGTGGTCCTGATGTTCATCATCGTCACCCAACGCCCGCTGAAGGGGGTTTTCCGAAAAGCGCAAGGAGAGGCGTTCACCTTCAACACCGGTTTGCAGGACCTGGTGGTCGGAATGGTGACCGGCGCCAGGAACATGATCGGGATCGGCGTGGCCACGGCCGCCGCCGGCATCGTCGTCGGGACGGTGACCCTCACCGGCATCGGGCTGGTCATGACCCAGTTTGTCGAGTTCATCTCCGGCGGGAATCTGATCCTGATTCTTTTTTTCACCGCGGTCATCAGTCTGATGCTGGGCATGGGGCTTCCCACCACGGCGAACTACATCGTGGTCTCGACCCTGATGGCCCCGGTCATCGTCAATCTGGGGGCCGAAAACGGGCTGATCGTGCCGCTCATCGCGGTGCACATGTTCGTTTTTTACTTCGGGATTCTGGCCGACGACACCCCGCCGGTGGGGTTGGCCGCCTTTGCCGCGGCCGGGATCTCGGGCGGGGATCCGATCCGAACCGGCATCCAGGGTTTCGGTTATGACATCCGCACGGCGATCCTGCCGTTTTTGTTTATCTTCAATACCGAGCTTTTGATGATCGGCATCGGCACCTGGTACCACCTCGTGATCGTAGTGTTTGGTGCCATTGTCGCCATGATGATGTTCGCCGCGGGCACCCGGAGGTTCTGGCTGACGAACAACCGCATCTGGGAGACGGTTGCGCTTTTACTGGTGACTTTCACGCTTCTTCGGCCCGGGTTCTGGTGGGACATGGCGTATCCGGAGTTTACCCATGAACCGGCCACCAAGATCGAGCAGATCGTAGGACAGATGGAGCCCAACTCGCAGCTGCTGATATGGGTCAAGGGAGAAAAGCTCGACGGCAGCGAATACACCAAGGTGTTGAGCCTGCCGGTGGGCGAGGGGCAGACCGGTGCGGAAAAGCTGGGGGCCATGGGATTTGAAACCCGGGTCGAGGATGGCGAGGTCTTCGTGGATATGGTGACCTTTGCCAGCCTGGCGGAAAAATCCGGCCTCGATTTCGACCAGGAAATCGTCAGCGTCGAGGTGCCCAATGACCGGCCGCCCAAACAGCTCATGTTCATTCCGGCATTCGCGCTGCTGGCCCTGATTTACCGCCTCCAGCGGGGGCGGCTGAAAAAAGAAGAAGCCGCCAAGGGCGAGGGGGCGGCAAGCCCGGCGCCCGAAACCGAGTAAGAGCCGGTTCCCGGTTCAGGATTCGAAGGTTGAAGATCTTGAAAAAAATTAATTCTTTGTGCCATTTGCACCCCGAACCCGATCCGGGGCGCAAATGGCGCAACAATGGGTGAACCTTTATGCCGGAGCCGACCATGTTTTCCAAGATTCTTGTGCCTCTCGATGTCGACTACTCGAAAACCGCCGCCGCCGTGTACCGAAAGGCGGCGGAGCTCGCCCGGTGCTGCGGGGCGGAAATCCGCCTGGTCACCGTGGTACCGGGATTCGGTATGCCGATCGTCGCCGCCCATATATCTGAGCAGATCCGCAAGGAAACCAGGCAAAGAGTAGCAGCCGCCATGGAGCAGTTTGTCGAAGAGAACTGCGACAAGTCGGTTTCCCACGAAATCCGGACCGGAAAAAATTGGGAGGAAGTCATCGAGGCGGCAAACGACTGGGGAGCGGATCTGATCGTGGTCTACCACAACCGCCGGAGCTCCATCAACGAGGTCTTCAGCGGATCTTGCGCAGAGCGGGTTGCAGACAATGCCGACTGCTCCGTGCTCAGGCTGCGCGGCGTGATGGGTTGAGGAACGGTTGATTGGTTGAATGGTTGATTCGTCGATTCGGCCAGTAGGGGAAGCTCGGCAGCCCTCCTGCATCCGGTCATATCATCGCCGATGGAAGGTCAGGAGGTGTTTTCCGATTCAACCATTCAACCAATCAACCACTTGACCAATCAACCTGTTGCGTCGATAACCGGCAAACTGATCAAAAGCCCTGCCCCAGCAACGTCGGAGAGCACCCCCCGTCACCACCAGATTCCGTCGATCCCGGCGCCGCAGTCCGGGCATTTCCCGTCCTGTATACGGTTGGCGATGACCGTAAAACCCCACCGTTCGACCAGCTTCTTGCCGCAGTGATGACAGAACGTGCTTTCGGCTTCCTCGCCGGGAACGTTTCCCGTGTACACGTACCGGAGTCCCGCTGAAAGCCCGATATCCCTTGCCCGCCGCAGGGTTTGCACCGGGGTGGGCGGTCGGTCGGTCAGTTTGTAGGTGGGATGAAAACGGCTGATGTGCCAGGGCGTTTCAGGCCCGAGATCTTCCATTAAAAATTGGGCCAGCTCCCGGAGCTCTCCCGGGTCGTCGTTTGCACCCGGAATGATCAGGGTGGTCACCTCTACGAAGATCCCCGCTTTTTTCATGAGCCGGAGGGTGTCGAGCACCGGCGCCAGCCGGGCGGCGCACATTTCCTTGTAGAACTTGTCGGAAAACGCCTTCAGGTCGACATTGGCCGCAGCCAGCACCTGGCCGAGGCGCTCGATCGCCTCCGGCGTCATGTAGCCGTTGGTCACAAAGACATTCCGAATCCCTTTTTCCAGAGCGAGCGTTGCCGTGTCGAAGGCAAACTCGAAAAAGACCGTCGGCTCGGTATAAGTGTAGGCGATAGTGTCGCACCCGCGGCTGCCGGCGTCTTCGACCACCGCTTCGGGCTGGACCGGCCGGCCCACGATCCTGCCGTCGCGGTCCGCGGGCAGTTGGGCGATATCGGCGTTCTGGCAGAAGCGGCATCGAAAGTTGCACCCCACCGTGGCGATGGAATACGACTGGCTGCCGGGCAGGACGTGAAAGAGGGGTTTTTTTTCGATCGGATCCACGTTCCGGGCGACGAGACGGCCGTAGACGAGGGTATGGAGCCGGCCGGCGACGTTTTCCCGGACGCCGCAAATCCCTCTTTTGCCCTCCTTGATCCGGCATCGATGGCTGCACAGCCGGCACCGGACCCCGCCGTCTTCGAGCGCCTCCCACAAAGCAGCTTCCATGGTGTTTCCCCCTCGGCAAGCGTGAAGTTGAACTTACTCAGCTGCATTTTTGGACCCGATACCCTTGGGCGCCGGGCGGAGGTCAGGAAAGTTCTGTTCTGCTTTCATGGCTTCCAGCGTTCCAGCCTCCCAGCGGCGCGAGGCGCCCAATCCTGTCACCACCCCGGACGGACGCTTCCCGGAAACCCTCACATCCAGCTCCAGAGGTCGGGTCCGGTACCGGGGAATCAATGTGGCGACCATTGCGGCATAGCCGCCGAACGGATAGCGCCCGAGGCGCAGCGCCCGGTCGATCCAACCGTCCGGCTTTCCGACCGCAGGCCATTGACTGACGGTTCGCCAGGAGAGAGGGATGTTTCCGGCCGTCCGGTAGACCATCTGTTTGAGCTCCCAGACGCTGAAAAACCGGGCCCGGTTATAAAGACTGTGGGCGAACATCCCTCTGAGCCGCAGTTCCGCCGCCCGAAGGGCATATTTGTTCACCACGCCGAAAAAAATCCGGTCCTTGGCCACCCGGCTGGCCTCTTGAACGGATCGCTGGGGATCTTCCAAAAACTCCAGGGACCCCATAAAAACGGCGTGGTTAAATGAATTGTCGTCAAAGGGAAGGTCCTCGGCCCAACCCTGGTGATACTCTACCCGGCGGCCGGTCCTCTGGCGAGCAATCTCGATCAGGTGAGGCGAGGCGTCGACCCCTGATAGCTGCAGCCCTTCATCGGCAAGTGCGGCCAGGGTGGCGCCGATACCGCAGCCGATCTCCAAGAGGGAGTCCCCTGGCTTCGGGCACAGCATATCGATGAGAAGGCGATGCTCCCGTTCGAGCCTCATCTGCTGTTTCGGCCCCTCGAGATCCTTCTCCCAATCTCTGCCGTCTCTCAAGTCGAATACGTATCCCATGTTTTTAAAATAGGGGAAAAACAGGGTCCAATCAAGAAAATCCGTCGCGCGGGGCATCCATGAGATTGCGATGTAAATAGTGCCAACACAAAAGCTATTATACTTGACATTTTAATCACTAATCATTAATAAATATATGTTTGTGGAGGCAAGATGACCGTTTCAAATGAAGTTGTGATCAAGGAAATCGTAGGGGCCATTCGGCGCCTGATACGCGCCGTTTCCATCGATTCGGTGAAGATGAGCCGGCAGTTCAGCCTGACCGCCCCCCAATCCGGGGTGCTCCGCTGCCTTGCACACAACGGCCCCATCTCTTCGGCAGACCTGAGCCGTGAACTGTACGTGACGCCGTCCAACATCACCGGCATTATCGACAGGCTGGAGCGCAAGGGGCTGGTCCAGCGGATCCGCAAAGAAGACGACCGGCGCGTCACCTTGATACAGCTTACAGACGAGGGCAGGAAGCTGAGCCGGGAACTGCCGGATCCGATCGAAATCCGGCTAGTCGCAGGGCTTTCAGAGCTTCCGGAAAAAGAGGTCCGCAAGCTGGACGACTCCTTGGACAAGATCATCGACATACTCGACGCCAAGGAGCTGGAGGACTCCCCGCTGCACTGAAGCATCTTGGGAGAAGATGCCGCCGAGTCGGCTGCAGGCGGACAACCAGCCGAGAAACCGCATATCCCAGGGAAAAAATCGAAGTGGGCCCGACGGCGGCAGAAGGGCGGCCGCGCTGGAAACCTGAAAACAGAAATCGATTGAGCTACGGAAATCCATCGGAGAAGTCATGACAGAAAAAGTAGTGGTCAAGGACCTGTTTAAAATTTTCGGCCACGATCCCGGAAGGGGGCTGAAACTCATCGAGGAGGGGCTCGACAAGGAGCAGATCTTCGAAAAGACCGGGCTGACCGTCGGCGTCCGGGAGGCGAGCTTTACCGTGAATGCCGGCGAGATCTTCGTGGTCATGGGGCTTTCCGGATCGGGCAAATCGACGCTGGTGCGGATGCTCAACCGGCTCATCGAGCCCACGGCCGGCGAGGTCTTTTTGGACGGGGAAAACATCACGAAAATGACCCGAAAAAAGCTCATCGACATGCGAAGGCGTAAAATGAGCATGGTTTTTCAGTCCTTTGCCCTGATGCCCCACCTGACCGTGCTGCAAAACGCATCTTTCGGGCTGGACATCTCCGGCCTGGGAAAGCAGGAGCGCGAAGAGCGCGCCATGAACGCCCTGGACCAGGTCGGGCTCAAAACCTATGCCGACAGCTTGCCCCAGGAACTTTCCGGCGGCATGCAGCAGCGGGTCGGCCTGGCTCGGGCCCTGGCCCAGGACCCGGACATTCTGCTCATGGACGAGGCCTTTTCGGCCCTGGATCCCCTGATTCGAAGCGAAATGCAGGACGAACTGCTCAAACTCCAGGAAGAATCCGAGCGGACCGTGATCTTCATCTCCCACGACCTTCATGAGGCCATGCGCATCGGAGACCGGATCGCCATGATGGAGGGCGGGCGGATCGTCCAGGTCGGCACTCCCGACGAGATCCTGAAAAACCCGGCTGACAAATACGTCAAATCGTTTTTCCGGGGAGTGGACCCGACCACGGTCTTCTCCGCCAAGGACGTGGCCCGGAAAAGCCAGCTCACTCTCCGATGGCACAAGGGAGAGGGAGCGCCGCGGGCGGCCCTGGAACAGCTCCGGGAAGAAGATCGGGAGTTTGGCTACGTCATCGACAAGCAGCGAAAGTTCATGGGGGTGGTGTCTGCCGATTCTCTCCAGGCGGCCATGGACCGAGACGAGCATACCTTGGATGCGGCCCTGCTCGGCAACGTTGAGCCGGTGCCCGCAGAGACGCCGCTCCAGGAGATCCTTGCCGTGGTGCGACGCTACGAATTTCCGGTTCCGGTGGTGGACGAAGACAATGGCTATCTCGGCGTCATTTCCAAAAACGCCTTTCTCAAGACCCTCGAGGCGGGGGTCCCTGAAACCGGCGCCGGTACCTCCTAATAAAATCGCTGAGGTGATGGTTTCAAAATATGGAGGACTTAGATGATATTCGATTTTGAAGAAGCATCGATACCCCTGGAAAAATGGATCGAGATCGGGGTCAATTGGCTGGTGGACAATTTCCGGCCCCAGTTTCAGGCCATCAAGTGGCCGGTGGAAAAGACCCTCAACGGCATCGACGGCCTGCTGCAGATAGTGCCCCCGATCATTTTTCTGATTCTGCTGTTCATTATCGCCTGGCGGGCGGCGAACTGGAAGGTTGGAATCTTCGGGGTGCTCACCTTTTTGCTGGTCGGGTTTCTGGGGCTATGGCAGGAGACCATGACTACGCTTGCCATGGTCATCAGCGCTGTGGTCTTCTGCGTGATCGTAGGGGTTCCCCTGGGGATCATTGCCGCCAGAAGCGAGCGCTTTGCCGACATCATCCGCCCCCTGCTCGACGCCATGCAGACGACCCCGGCCTTCGTCTATCTCGTTCCGGTGGTCATGCTCTTTTCCATCGGCACCGTGGCCGGGGTGATCGCGACAATCATTTTTTCAATGCCGCCGATCATCCGGCTGACGAACCTGGGCATCCGCCAGGTAAGGGAAGACGTGGTGGAGGCGGCCCACGCCTTCGGGGCCACCGAATCCCAGATCCTCTGGAAGGTCCAGTTTCCCCTGGCCCTGCCCACCATCATGGCCGGATTGAACCAGACCATGATGCTTTCGCTTTCCATGGTGGTCATCGCGGCCCTGATCGGCGCCGGCGGCCTTGGCGAACCGGTGTTTGAAGGCCTTAACTCCCTGCGGGTCGGGCTGGCGGGCATCGGCGGACTTTCGATCGTGCTGCTGGCCATGGTCCTGGACCGGATTTCCCAGGCCCTGGGAGTGTCCAAACACACCCAGAAAAAGGAGAGCTAAAAAGATCAACACGCTTTGTCCCATCGCCGGCCGCCGCTTATCGGGTGTCGGCCGGCAAGCTTGCAGCGAGCCAATTGCATCTTTGAATCTGCAAAACAGGTAAAAGGAGGAAAGAATGAGGAAAACGACGATGTGGAAAAAAATCACCTGGATTCTGGCGGTGCCCCTGGCCGTCGGTCTGTTGACGACCACCGCGGCGGTGGCCGACAGCCACATGCCCGGCAAGGGAAAGACCGTCAAGCCGGCCCGGGCCACCTGGGACACCGGTTTTTTCCTGGAGGCGGTCTACAGCCGCGCCCTGGAGGATCTGGGGTACAATGTGGAAGATCCCAAGAAACTCTCCAACCCGATCTTCTACCAGTCCCTGGTTAACGGGGACGTGGATTTCTGGGCCAACGGATGGTTCCCGCTTCACGACACCCAGCTGCCGGACAACTTTTACGACAAGGCGTCCAAGGCCGGTATGGTGGCCAAGGGCGGGGCTCTCCAGGGCTACCTGGTTTCGAAAAAAGAGGTCGAAAAATTTGGCATCAAATCCCTGGACGATTTCAAGCGGCCGGAAGTCAAGAAGGCCTTTGACGCCAACGGCGACGGCAAGGCCGATCTGGTGGCCTGCCCCCCGGGATGGGGATGTGAAAAGGCGATTACCAAGCACCTGGACCAATGGGGTCTGGAGGATCACATCAACCCGATCAAGGCCAGCTACACCGCGTCCATGGCCGATGCCATCGCCCGATACAACAACGGAGATCCGGTCTTTTTCTATACCTGGACGCCGAACTGGACCGTCTACAAGCTGAAACCGGGCGAAGATGTCATGTGGATCAACGTGCCGGATAAAAATGAAAAAGCCGTCTCCGGTATCGCCGGTGCGGTGACCGATCCGATTCGCATGGGCTTTCCGCCCAACGACATCGAGGTCTGCGCAAACAATGAATTCCTGAAAGCCAATCCGGCGGCCGCCAGACTCTTTGAGGTGATGAGGATTCCGGTAGAGGCCATTTTCGAGCAGAACGCCCGGATGCAGGCGGGGGAAAACACCCAGAAAGACATCGAACGCCACGTGACCGAGTGGAAGGCGAGCCACGCCGACACCTGGGAAGGATGGCTGGAGGCGGCGCGTAAGGCGGCCAAGTAACGATCGCCGAAGCGTGGCTTGCCATCTGTAAATAGGCAGCACACAGCGGCCCGCCCGGAGCCTGAAGGCTCCGGGCGGGCCGTTTTTTTTGGCACGACGATCGATTTGTGTTGCTTTCCGGTCTTTAATTGTTTAAATTTATATTATTAAGGTTCGGAAAGGACAAAACCATGCTGCAAGACGACAAACAGATTATCAAGGACATCGTGGGTTCGATCCGGCGCCTGATCCGGGCGGTTTCCATCGACTCGGTGAAAATGAGCCGTCATTTCAGCCTTACCGCGCCCCAAAGCGGTGTGCTGCGCAGCCTCAACGCCCGCGGGCCGATTTCATCGGCCGAGCTGAGCCGGGAGCTTTGCGTCACACCGTCGAACATCACCGGCATTATCGACCGCCTCGAAAAAAAGGGCCTCGTTCAACGGAATCGAAAGGAAGACGACCGGCGCGTCGCCCTGATCCACCTGACAGACAGCGGAAAGGTCTTGAGCCAGGGGCTTCCCGACCCCATCGAAACCCGCCTGATCTCCGCTCTTACCGATCTGAGTCCGGGAAAGGTTCAAGAGCTTCGCGACAGCCTGGTGACCGTGCTGAAGCTGATCGACGCCCAGCATCTCGGAGACGAGCCGCTTCGGTAGTCGCCTGACCGGCTACCCATCCTTTCGTCCTCCGGATTCCGAATCGTTTCTGTTCGATTTTTCCCGCCTGCCTGCGGCCGCGATCTTTTTTATGATCCGCGGCCGCCCGCCGTTTCGCCCGGATGGGTTTTCCCGCAGCAGCCTTTCGGGTATTGTGTATCTCTGGTTCGTGTACTAATAGAGCGTCTGTCGGCATACAATTTTGATGGCGACGGTTTTTTTTAGTTTTCATCGGATCGTCGAGCCCGTCCGATGACTGTCGGTCCAAGCATGCTGCCGTATTCGCATTTTGCCCAAAAAACTGCAAACGTGGTGATTATGGAATCCTTTTTCAAAGTGACCGAGCTTGCCCGGGTTCTCGACTATCGAAATCGCTTTCCCCGGATTGGAACCGAATCTGTCATGCTGCCCCAGGCCCTGGACCGCGTTCTGGCAGCAGACCTTGCGGCCGAGGAGGACCTGCCTTCCTTTTCACGGGCCACCATGGACGGCTTTGCCGTCCAGGGGGCATCCACCTTCGGGGCCTCGGAGGCGAATCCCGCTTTTTTCACGGTCAAGGGGGAAGTCGATATGGGAGAGGCGCCTGACTTTTCCATCGGCCCCGGCGAGGCGGCCCGGATTCCCACCGGCGGGATGCTGCCTGCCGGAAGCGACGCGGTGGTCATGATCGAATATGCGGAAATCTTGGACGAAGAGACCATCGAGGTGACCCGAAGCGCCGCGCCGGGGCAGAATATCGTACGGCAGGGGGAAGACTACCGGTCCGGGGAATCGGTTCTGCCCAAGGGCCGCAGGCTCCGCGCCCAGGAAATGGGAGTTCTCGCCGCCCTCGGCCGAACCACCGTCGATGTGTTTCAACAGCCGCTGGTGGGGATTGTCTCCACCGGAGACGAAGTCGTCTCCATCGACCGCATGCCGGGGCCCGGGCAGATCAGGGACATCAATTCCTACACCCTGGCCGGACAGGTGGCCGAAGCCCGCGCAAAGCCGGTCCGTCTCGGGATCGTTGCCGACACGTATGAGGACCTCTATCGCTCTTGCGCGGCCGCTCTTGAAAAATCCGACATGGTGCTCATTTCCGGCGGCAGCTCCGTGGGCGTCCGGGATTTCACCCTCCAGGTGTTCAGCGATCTGCCGGATGCTGAAATCCTGGTTCACGGGATGACCATCAGCCCGGGGAAGCCGACCATCCTTGCCCGGGTCGGACAAAAAGCGGTCTGGGGTCTGCCGGGCCATGCGGTTTCGGCCATGATCGTGTTCAGCGCCGTTGTCAGGCCGTTTCTTCAGCATATCGCCGGACTTTCCGATGACAGCGCCGATCAAGTTCGACGGCTGCCCGCGCGCATGGCACGAAACGTGGCGTCGGCTCCGGGCCGGGTCGATTTCATCCGGGTGCGGCTGGAAAAAAAAGGCGACTCGCTCCTGGCCGAGCCGATCCTGGGCAAATCCGGACTGATTCACACCATGGTGCGGGCAGAAGGGTTGGTGGCCGTGGGGATGAACGAAGAGGGGCTGGAAAAGGGGGATCGGGTGGAGGTGATACCTTTTTGAATTTACTCAACTTTCGGGATTCATTATGCCGCGAAATGGATAATTTGCTGCCGGTATACGAACTCGCTCCAAAGGATACCTAACATCAGCGCAGGCCAAAGCTCAACCAAAACGACGAGAGCTCTGGATGGCAGGAACTTTCGAAAACGGTTCAGCCAAGCGCTGATGCAAGGTATCCTAAGGAGCTCAGACAGCGTATACCGTCATCAAATCAACCATTTCGCTCTATAAGCGCCGAAATCAGAAAATTAAAGAATTGAGAATTTAGAATGTAAAGAACTCCAGCTGCTGCAGGTGGGCATTTTACCCGTCCGAGAATTCTTCTCGCTGGATGAAGGAGCGGTGATTTCAATGAAGCGGAACATCTATCTGAAGAAAAAGACGCTGGAAGAGGCGCGCAGGATTCTTCTCGAACGGTTTCCCGGCCCGGAGGTTCTCGGTACAAAGACGGTGGCCTCCGTCGATGCGGTGGGGCG
>Ga0272443_10000677_pt1 | contig 58514 bp, 63 predicted proteins | sample SSMAcet12_FD_193581 | JGI IMG/M metagenome (GOLD analysis project Ga0272443, IMG submission 193581) | Marine sediment archaeal communities from Little Sippewissett salt marsh, Falmouth, MA, United States - SSM-Acet-12 | ecosystem: Environmental > Aquatic > Marine > Wetlands > Sediment ... | reverse complement strand
TCGAAGCATGCAGGAGATCAGGGGGCACGGTGCATAGCTCGCCACTCCCGGCGAATCCCCGAGCCCGACTACCGCTCCGCAACGATCCGCTCATCGGGGAGCGGCAATCCACACGGAAACCACACTTCTAAAGCGACACCGGGCATCTGCCACTGAATAGGTAGGGTACCTCAACCAACGAGGAGGCGAGTGAGATGCTCAGCACCAACGTTGGCGGAGTTCCGGGACTCGATCTGCTTCTTCAGCAACGGCTTCTGCCTCTGTGCCGCGAGCAAGAGCAGAAGAACGAGAAGCGGAAGACGATCGTCCGCGGTGTCCCCTGGCTGCGTGATCCAACGAGCGAGCCGAAGGCCGCCAAAGGCGGGACGGCACCAGAGATAGGCTCCTGGACGTGCCCTCGATGCCGATCTCATCGATGCATTCGCGTCAATCCGGGCAACGTGAGTGATCCCGTCTACCGGTGCGCCGTCTGCGGCTACACGTTCCGCAAGGCCTCGGCCATGCGCCTCCGAGACCCCGGGCTGGTGCTCTCGGTTCAGACTCGAGCAGCGGTCCCGAGTTCGGCAGCGCCAACCCTGTAATGGATGGGGATGCACATCTCGTCTTGGGTCTTGAGAAGACGGGGTGCGCCGAGTTGCAGAACGGCTGCCGCGAAATCGATGAGGATCTCACGCACTGCCGCGATCGATCGGGCCGTTTCGGGTGTCGTCGTGCCGTGTACTCAGCGCTGGTCCTTCGATCAGTCTCTTGACGCACTCGATAGCCGATGGACTGTCGACCGTTGAGACGGGGCGCCTGCCATCGTCGCCGGTTGGCGTCTACAACTCCATGCGTGGTTTGAATCCGTATGGGCCCAAGCAGACTCACCAACCCGAGCGTGAAACCTCCGACATGGCTGTTGTTCGCGATCGAGCGAGGAACCGCGTTAGATTCGCCTATCCCGCGATTGGCCAGGGCTCCCGGAGCTAGGTCTTCGCTTGCGATTCCTGAGAGCCCTCTCGAAGCCTCCATGTAAGCTGAGGTTTGCGCCCTCGCCTTGCCGGCTGAGCGGAAGTGGGCTGCGACTTCAGGTCGCCCGACTTCGCTTGGCGACGTAGCGATCAGCAGATCTTCAGCTGAGAGTGTGAGGAGTCTGGGTCGGCGGCCGCGGACTGGACGTGCTCGCTTGCGTCCCAAGGCGCCGTGCTTTCGATGGGCGAAGTCCGATAAGGGAAGCCGCCCTGTGGGCAGCCCCAAACGCGACGCGGTTGCTCGCTGTGGGCGGACGCCCGTAGACTGGTGGGACGACCGCGATACGACGGATTGAGGGGTCTGCCGTCATGCGGGGGAGGGATCATGAGGCGACTTGGAGTGGTGCTTGTCTTGTTGTTACTGGCCGGCTGTACCTCGCCGAACATCGCCCCCCCGATCCAGTCCGACTTGGAGATCGTCGGCGAGGATCAGGGGTGGGTTCGGATTCGGGTTGCGGGGATCCCCTCGCTGGGATACCGGATCCTGTGGGGAGACGTGGACACCGCCTATGGCATCACGGACGTGGCCCCTTGGGAAGAGACCTACGAGCACTTCTACCAGGCCGTCGAGGGCGAGCGCTCCGGCGAGCAGATCCCCACCGAGTATCGGATCACGCTTGCGGATCCAGAAGGCCGCGTCGTAGCCGAGACCAGCCTCCTCGTTTCGGTGGCGGTCTGTCACTTGGAACTTGTCGGCATCGAAGGACGGACGGTGAGGGTGGAGTACTGGGGCCGATTCGGCATCGAGTACTCGATCTCGTGGGGCGATCACTTCGCCGACCACGTCGCTGTGACTACCCAGAGGGCGCACGGCACGGCGACACACACCTACGCGGCGGCCGGAACCTACTCCCTGGGCATGGAGGAGATCTGGGCGCCCAGGCAGGTCTTCTTCAGCATCGCGATTGAGTAGCACTGCCGCGAACCCGCGTGGGTCGAGCTGACGGATCACCCGATCCTGCGCGGCGTCGGAGCCAGGCCTTTTCGCTTGGTGTTCGCGAATGGGATGAAGCGCGAGCCATCCCGGCTCGACGGCTGGCGCCCGTGATCCCAACTGCGCGGCTTCGGTCCGTTCGCAACGTGGGCTACGGGGCATGCCCCCCGCCGCCCGAGTAGCTGATGCTCACCTCCCCCGCGGCCGCTGCCAGCCCGTCCGTGGCAAGGTAGTAGAACGTGTCGTATGGACCGGAGTAGGGGACGTACTCGATTGCCGTCCCGTCACGGTTAATCATGACGGTCCCGCACGCGGTAGTCGCCTCGGAGTCATCGTAGTCGTCCCCGTAGGCGCTGACGCCGATGATGGTGAGCTTGCCTGCCTCGTCCCCAGGCACGTCGTTTTCCAAGACATCAAGCATATACGCTGTCTCGCCCCACGGATTCACGAACCCGGGCACGCTGCCCGATTCACCGAGCAGGAACGCGTCGTCTTCCACAACCAACTGGCCCGGGGTGCTTCCGAATCCTGCCGTTACGGTGATGTGGTCCTGCTTTCGCGCCGATGTCGGCTCTCCCCGGCGGGGATCGACTGTGAGAGTCACCGTGTAGGCCCCCACGTCCGTGTACGTGTGCTCGGGGGACCGCTCGGTGGACGTCTGCCCGTCGCCGAAGCTCCAGATGTATCTGTGAACGCTTCCGTTGACGATGGGAGTGAAATGAACGGACAGTGGCAGCTTTCCCGACGTGCGGTCGGCGACGAAATCGACCGTGCCATCGAACCTTGCGCACCCAGACGACATCAGCGCAGCGAGAACCAGGCACACGATGCCAACGCGCAGCAGGACTTGAACGGTTGGTGTTCTCATTCGGTGAGCCCCCCTTGTCCTTCGATCCCCGCATCATAGGGGCAGCCGTCCGCCTGCGTCAATCCACTAGCATGTAGCGAGTTCCGGGGACATGGGCTGCGAGGTCCGGGCGCGTTCTCACAATGGCAGCAACACTGGAGGTTGCGGGAGAGATACACGATTGCGCGAATCGACCCCGAGAGGCGAAACCTGATCCCGTTGCCTCCTCTTCGCCCAGGAGAACCGGCTATGCTGTGCCCATGCAGGTAGGAGCGGTGAGGCGGCTGGTCAGTGTCGTGGTGGTGCTCGGGCTCATTGGCGGGCTCGGGGGTCTTCCGGTTGACCGGCTGCGCGCGGCTGCTCAGATCGATCCGGGCTCCACGGACCAATCCGCGGATGGAGTCGAGATCGCGGAGCGGCTGGTTGTCATTGTCGAGAGCGTCCCGACGATTCCTTCGGGGACGAAGCTTCGCCGCAGCCTGGCGCACGCGACGTTCTGTCTGCCGCAGAACGTCGTCGGGATCTTCTACTATGGACTTCTCCAGACGATCGGGGCTGTGCTGCACACGCAGGAGATGAACGAGATGACGATCGTCGTGACCGCAAACCCGTTCGGCGCGTCGCTCGGTCGGTACCTGTTCGTCCCTGCGGCGTTTCTCACAGAGACTGCCGTGAGACACGAGTACGGCCACACGATGCAGGGCTACCGGCACGGACCGTTCTACCTGGTCTTCGAAGGCGTGGCGTCCTTCCTCCAGGCAGCGATCTCGATGGTGTCCCCGTCGTTTGCCAAAGGGTACTTCGACCGATGGCCGGAGGACGAGGCGAACGAACTCGGCGGCGTGTCCTAGCAAGCTTCGGGAGTTCCGGGGACGCGCACGTACTCCGCCGGACCGAGCTTCGCGCTCCGCTGGGTTCCAGCTCGGATGCTTGCGCCTCCGGTTCCTCCGCGTCGGGCGTACCGACCGCGAAGATCCTGTTGCTGACGGAGCGCAGGCGCTCGCCGTCGATCGGAAGGGCCAGAAGTTCCTCTAGCGAGAGAACTCGACGACGAGTTCCTTCCCCTCGCCGTAGGGTTCGCCCTCGTATCCACCCCACGATGCGGTGATGGCGAATCCGGCCGAGCGGATCATGTCCAGGAACTCGTCCGGGTAGAAGCAGCGCATCGGGATGGGAAGGACCGTCTCATCGACGAGCTCGTCGCCCGCGTAGCGGCGATAGACGAGCTCCGGATACAGGACCAGCGGATCCTCGACAAGCCGCCGGCGGACGTCGTGACAGGTCATCCGTTCGCCGTGCCGCTCGACCTCTCACGCGAGTTTCTCCTCATTCGTCGTCCACGTGCGAAGCAGCCCGCTCGAGGTCGGAACGGGTGGAATGCATTCAGGATACCTCGGCCGGCCGGCGCGAGATGCTTCCGGATGCAGTGAACCAGCCCGGCAAGCTGCGCATCCGTCTCGAGGTTCTGCATCACGCGAAACGGAGCGATCATCACGTCGAACGACGTTTCCAGATCGTAGTTGGTGATGTCGGCGCGCTCGGCGACGATCCGCTCCGAACTCAATCCCGACTTCTCGATCTTCGTGCGGCACAGATCGAGCATCGCTTCGGACAGGTCGAGGCCGTCAAGGAACCCGCACTCCCGGGCGAGCGGAATCGACACCCTCCCGGTTCCGCAGCCGAGCTCGAGAACGCGTGCATCCGAATGCGGCAACCGGCCGATGTAGAAGGGAACGTCGCTCAGTGCGTTGGAGTTCAGATCGTCGTACCGAGCCGCCTCTGCGCGCAGATCGATGGATACGTCGTTTCCCTCCTCTACCCGGCGTCAGCGATAAACGGTTCGCGGCCACAGGTCCTCGGTCCGGCGATGGTCGCATGAGAAGACAGTGGGGGAAGTGACTTCCATGTCGGCCTCGTCAGCGAGGGCGCTTCGCCCGGGACCGGTTATCCGTTCGGGTATCTCACCCCGACGAGGTCTGCGCAGCCGGGTTCATACGCGGCAGCCGCGAGAAGCGTTCGAGACGATGGGGGATCAGTCGACGTCTCGCACGACGCGGACCAGGTTCTCGACTCGCACGACGTCACCCTGTGGGCCGCGCCCGAACGGCTGCGGCGACCCGGATTTCGGGTCGGAGCGTTGGCACCCGGCGCCGTGAACGTCGACGTAACGACCGTTCATGTAGCCGAGCCCCCGCCCGAATGCGATGTAGACGGCCGCCTGCCCGCCGCGCTGCGAGGCGTGCGTCGTCGACGTCCAGTAGTAGCCCCAGTCGGTCTGCCCGGCTTCGTTTGTGATGCTCGAGCCATTCAACACTGGGTCGATTGCGGCCGAATTCGTCGCATCGGGCGATCGATCGTAGTCGACGATCGACTGCAGCTCCTTGGCGTTCGGCAGGTACCAGTCGGAGTAGCCGAGGTAGTTCGCGTTGTTGAGTTCAACAACGAAGGCCAGCGCCTCCTCCCAGCTCATGTCGTGGCCGGAGTCGTCCTGCGACCACATCAGGCCCGTGGCGAGATCGGAGATCGTCCCGTCGTCGTTATCGAGGAAGTCGTTCTCGCCGTAGGCCGTGTTCCCGCGAACGCAACGTACGAAGAACGTCTTCTCCCCACCGCGCGGATCGGAGAGGCCGTAGCCCTTGATGCGGCCGTCGGCGAAGTTGACGCCGAACATGAGGTCGCCTGCGACGTACAGCGAACTCGTCGCCCACTGCGAATCGATGATCCGCTCGCCGGCCGACGTGTCGCCGTACTCGAAGTCGAAGTACGCCGTGTCGATGAACGGGTTGTTGGCGGCGCTGGCTTCCGGACTGACGTCTTCGCCTGAGAAGTCGATCAGCGAGTACAGCTCCTTGATCGTCGGCAGCCGCCAGTCGGTGTAGCCGGCCAGTGCGAAGCTGTCCGCCATCGCGACCGCCTCGGAGTACGTCATCTTCCCGGAGTCCCCCTGTTGCCACATCAGCCCGGTGACCAGATCCGTCACCGTCCCGTCGCCGTTGTCGACGTAGCTCGGCTGGTTCCCATCGATCTGCGCGTCCTGGCCGAAGAAGGCCTCGCCCTCCGCGGGCGGGATGATCTCCGATGTGTTGTCGTAGGTCTTGTCTTGACCGGTATCGACGATCGGATACGTCAGACCCGACGTCTGGGCGATTGCGTCACCTTCATCGAACCACCCCATAAACGAGCAACCGCTCACGATGAGCGCGATCGCCGGCACAGCCCAGGCCGCACGTTGCACTGGTCTTCTCAACTCGAGCCTCCTAACGATATCGATCCATCCGAAGCGAGACGGCCTCTTCGCGGCCGAGCAACTCCCATGGGTCTTCGCGTTGCCGCACCCTTCGGTCTGGGTAGGAGGAGGATAGGATGGACAGATGAAGCCCGCGTGAAGCCGAGCGGGCACGATCGTGAAGGCGAAGGCGCACCGCGCACCGTTCTTTCACAGCCAATTCCCACGTTTCTATCGGCGGGAAGGAGGCTGGCTGTTTCCCATGCACTGAGTCTGCCTGCTTGTGGCACGCGGGCGCAGTCGTGAGATGACGAAAGGATCCGAGTTGAACGAAGAACAGCTTCGGCAGTGGGTTGAGGGCGGTTTCACTGTGCCGGAGGGCGTCGATCCGGAGGCGCTCGTTCCCGAACTCACCGAGCTTCTCGGGTGCACCGACTCGGTGACGCGTGAGCGAAGCTATGAGATCCTGACGAACTGGTGCACCTCAGGACAGATCTGCGACGAGGTGATGCGCTCCCTCGGCCGGCAGATGGCGAGCAACGTGGCGGTCGGATTGGGGGAGGCCGAGAGCGACACGGTGCTTCTCCGATCGTATTGCGCACTCGTGCTCTGCGCGCCGATCGCGGCGGACCACCTGTTCGGCCTGGGCCTCGTCGAAGGGCGAGATGCGTTCCTCGCCTCGGAGCAGGTCAAGCGATGGTGCTGTTGCGCCGTGGAGAGCCTCCGGCGCGAGCGGGACCCTCGAGCTTATGTTGACGGCAAGGGATGGGCGCATGCGACGGCGCATGTTGGCGATGCGCTGTGTCAGCTCACACGCTGCCTGCACCTTGACGTCACGGATCTCGAGCGGATGCTCGGGGCGATCTACCAGCGGCTGGCGCAGCCGTCGGAGGGCGTGTTCGTCCACGACGAGGGCGCCCGCTTGATGCGCGTCGTTTACCACATGATGCTTCGAGGCGATCTGCCGCTGGAACGGCTCACCTCCTGGATCGAAACGTTCTCCAAGGCGCCGGACGGTAGGGAGTGGGGTTGGGGTGGGATCTTCGAGCTTGAGTTCTGTGATCGCCGCATGGTGAACGCGCAAGCGAACGTTCGCGAAGCACTTCGGAGTCTCTATTTCATGCTCACGCTCGGCCTGCGGCGGCGGCACGATCCCAAGGAGGCGGACAACCCGCTCCACGCGTTTCTTCACTGACCGATCTCCCATAAGGCCGCCGTTCCTGCCTCGCTCGAAGCCCTGCTGAGAAGGCTGTACGCAGGGCTGCATCCGCCGCAGTAGCCGGCGATCGGCTTCTCGGGACAGCGCGGCAGCACAGTGTCGACTAGCTCCTCCTGCGCTTCGGCATCCTCGTGCCGATGACGTCGAAGAAGGCTCCGACCAGCTCCTTCGGCGAGCGTAGCCACGCGGGGCAGGAGTGGTCCGTTTCGAACCAGCCGTTCTCCGTAAGCAGTAGCGGTAGTCGAGACTCCGATCGTAGGGGTTTGCGCGCATGCTCGCCCGGCCGAGACGGAAGCCCATCAGCATGACCATGCTGGGCGGCGGGTTCTCCGGCCCACCAGTCTCTCGTAGAACCGGCGGCTCTGCTCGGCAAGGGCTCTGTCAATCACTCGAGCTTCTCGACCGGTCATCGGCTCAAGCGTCGTGACGCAGGCGCCGCGGACGGGTATTGAACCCCAAGCACGCGCCGAGAAGATCGAGATGTTTGACGATCTTGCCGGCGCCGAAGAGCCCTTGAGTGACGATGCTGGTGAACGCCGTCCCGAGGAATCGGGGGCGATGGCCAATTGGACCGAAGTGGTCGAGAAGCGCCTTCATGTAAGCGGACACTTGGAACATGCAGCTCGGGGGGCAAAGACGCTGCCGCCCGACGTCATCATCTTATCGATCAGCGCGTCGCAGTCGTCCTGGAGGGGACAGGCATCCTCTCCTTCTTGATTCACTGCTTGCAGCCTCGACACAGCTCGAGCCGATAGCCGCTCAGCTGGACGATTTCGTACTCGACATTCTCGAGCGACTGAAGCTGAGCCAGAGACTGTCGGGCGGCTTCACGTGTGCGTTTCCTGCGGGCGCTCCCCCGAATGCAGCGACGTCTCTCATCTGAGTCCTCCGCGATCCGTCTTGCTCGACCTGCTCACGCGGCATCATGCGGCATACCGGGACGGAGGCGGACTCGGGCCAGTTGTTGAACGCCGCCTCGTTCGCGCCGATGATGGGAGTTGTCTGAGGCTGTTTCGAGCCGGATGACGCGGAGGAGGGGTCGCGATGAACTGGAAGGTCTTGCTGCTTGCGGTGGGGTTGGTCGGGTTGGCGGCGGTCGGGCTGGTGCTTCGGCTAGAGGTCGACCGGCCGCTCGAGTTGACGATTCTTCATACGAACGACTTGCACGCGCACTACGACGCGTTCCAGCCGTGGGGCGAGCCGGTCCAAGGCGGCGCCGCGAGGCTCAAGACGGCGGTGGACGGGATCCGCGACGACGAGGACAACCTCCTGTTTCTCGACGCCGGCGATCAATTCCAGGGGACGCTCTTCTTCACTGTGGCCGGCGCGGCGGTTGTCGCCGACGTGATGAACGAGCTGGCCTACGACGCGATGTGCGTCGGTAACCACGAGTTCGATAGCGGACCGGCCGAGCTGGCGGCGTTCACCGACCTCGCCGACTTCCCGGTGTTGTCCGCCAACGTTGACGCGCTCGCCGATCCCGATCTCTCAGGAAAGGTCCACCCGTACAAGATCTTTCGGTTCGATCGCGAGCCGGTGGCGGTAATCGGCCTGACCACCGAACACACGGCCACCGCCTCGAGCCCCGGACCGGACGTTCGGTTTCTCGACGTGGTGAGCACCGCGCAGCGGACCGTCGACGAGCTGGAGGCGAGTGACGTTGACGTGATCATCGCACTGACTCATCTCGGCTACGCGAGCGACCTCGAGCTGGCACGCCGCGTCGACGGCCTCGATGTGATCGTGGGCGGGCACAGCCACACGGCCCTCGATCCGTACCCGACGCTGACCGAATCGGCATCGGGCGAGCCGGTTCTCGTCGTCACCGCGCACGAGTGGGGAAAGCAGCTCGGCCGCCTCGTTGTCCGGTTCACCGACGATGGACTCGTCAATTCGTACGCCGGTGCGCCGATTCTGATCGACGGTTCGATTGCCGAGGACGACGGCATGCTCGATGTGCTCGCGGCATACAGGCCCGCGATTGAGGCGTTGATGACCCAGGTCGTTGGGGCGACCGAGGTCGACCTGGACGGCGAACGCGACGACGTCCGCGCCCGAGAGGCAAACCTTGGAAACCTGATCTGCGACGCGATGCTCTGGAAGACGTCGGCGTTCGGAGCGACGGCTGCGATCCAGAACGGTGGCGGCGTGCGGGCGTCGATCCCGGCGGGTGACATCACGATGGGGCAGATCCTCGAGGTCCTCCCGTACGGAAACCAAATCAGCGTCGTGACCCTCACCGGCGCGCAGCTGATCGCCGCGCTAGAGAACGGCGTTAGCCAGGTCGAGGACGGCGCCGGCCGGTTCCCGCACGTGGGCGGCATCCGGTATGCGTTCGATTCGTCGGCCGACGCAGGATCGCGTATCGTGAACGTCGAGATCTTGGACGCGGCATCGGACAGCTACGTCGTGCTCGACTCCGACGCGACGTACACCCTCGCGACGAACAACTACCTCGCCGACGGTGGAGACGGGTACTCCGCGTTCACCCTCGCCTCCGACAGGTATGACACCGGATGGTTGCTGTCGGACGCCCTTGCGGAATACCTCGAAAGCCGGGCGTCCGTCTCTCCGGAGGTCGAAGGGCGAATCGCGGACGGCGGGTAGCGCTCGTCGCGGACGGACCGCCCCCTCGCTGCCGTGAAAGGCAAGGCGAATGGAGCGGATCGGACGGCTGCTCTTCGTCTGTGCCGCCGGAGCGGACGGCGCTCGCGCGATGGCGCGAGCCTCCAGATGCAAGGAAGCTGCGCGGTGCCGGGAACCGACGAGTTCTGACTTCTCGCCGAGATTCGCCTGCTGCGAGCCCGCGGGTGCCGGCGTGTCCTGCCCCTTGAGTGTCCGATGGATCCGTGCGGCCGGTTCGTCGACCGTATCCTGCGTCGGACGCCGCGGCCACGTTGTCGAAAGGAGCCTGCCATTGCATCCCGAGTACGCCGTGCGAGAGAGCTCCCGCGCCAAGCATGTTCGATTCACGGTTTCGATCTCCGATGGATTGGTCGTCGTGATCCCGAAGGGGTTTGACCGGCGGCGGATTCCCGGCTTGATTGAGGGCAAACTCGGCTGGATCGAACGAGCGATGAAGCGTGTCGAGGCGCTTCGGGCCGCGTGGCCGGATGCGAGCGCGCGACCGGAGTCGATCGAGCTTCCTGCGATCGGCCGCACCTGGCGGATCGATTGGCGCGAAGCGGTGGAGAGGAAGGTGAAGGTCACCGAGGCGGGACCGCTCGATCTTCGTGTCTCGGGGCCGATCGGGAATCCGGATGCATGGCGACAGGCGCTGCGGCAGTGGCTGATCGGACAAGGCCGCAAGCACCTGATCCCATGGGCGGAGGAACTGGCACGGGAGCTGGACATTCGCATCGGGCGTGTCTCGATCCGTTGCCAGAAGACGCGGTGGGGCAGCTACACGGGCAGGAAGGGGCAAGCGGCCACGGTCAGCCTGAACGCCCAGCTGCTGTTCCTGCCGGAGCATCTGGTTCGGTACGTACTCATTCACGAGCTGTGCCACGCCGTGCACCCGGACCATTCCCATCGGTTCTGGGAACTCGTGGAGTCGCACGAATCCGGTACCAGCCGGCTTCGCCAGGAGCTACGCGCCGCATGGCGGCTCGTTCCGGGGTGGCTGTCCACAGCGTTTGCGTGACGCGTTTGAATGCCGATCGCGCTGTCGTATCCTGAACGAATGACCCGAGGAGAGGATCGAACGATGAGGACACTCGTGATCTACTGCTCCAGATCGGGCGATCTCTTCCGGACTACGACCTGGCGGTGATCGGGACGCCGATCTGGCGCATGGACGTCGTGCCGGCAATCCAGGCATTCCTGCCGACGCAGGACTGGAACGGCCGCCAGGTCGCGTTGTTCTGCACGATGGGCGGAATGGGAGACAGGAAGGAGTTGCGCACGATGCGGGAGCTGATACCCGGCGCTCACGTAGCTGGCGAGCTCTGGCTGGACGCAGCGACCTTCAAGGACCAGGCGACGCTCGACGCGCGCGTGAGAACGTGGGTGGAACAGATCTGCGGGCGAGTCCCGACCACCGATGGATGAGGAGCGGCTGACCGAGGCGGATGGCACCACGGGACCTGGCCCGCGATCTGTCAGCGCACGGCCGATCTCGACGAACGACTAGTCCTCCGCCACCGACTCCGACACGGCGAAGAAGACGACGTTGCAGTCGGATCCGAAGCGATACTCGCCGTCTCTCGAGTAGATGCGAGCATGCTTGACGGCGGCATCCCCTTGGCTGTTGTCGTCCTGACGCTCGTCGTCGCGGTACTTCACGTACAGGTTGCCGCCGCGCGTGTAGACCTCGAGCACGGTGACGATGTGCGCGTTGCCGGGGTAGAAGTAAGCGACCTCGACGTCCCCGCCCCGGATCTCGCGTTTCAGCCACTCGGCGAAGTCCCCGGCTTCCTCGGCAACGCCTTCGATCGGCTCGACGTCTTCGCCGCGGTCCCAGACCTTGGTGACGACCCTGCCGTCGCTTTGCCCGCGTGCGTACTCGTCCTTCCGGGCGATCCACTCGTCGCGGGCGGGAGAGCGATCGGTGTTCGGCTCCGAGACACCCGCCGTGATCAACTCCTGGTAGATCTGTTGGGCGGTCCTCTGGATGCCGAGCTGGTGCTTCCGGTTCAACCAATCGAGGCTCCGCGCGAACGCGCCGGCGGCGCACCGAGCGTTTCCTTCTTGCACCCCGCGGACGTCCCGCGCGACGTTCGCTTTGACGGGCACGCCATCGACCTTGACCCCCTCGGGCTCTCCCGGATCGACGAACGGGCCGAGCTGAAGCGATTCGTCCTCCATGCCGGTCGCCCGATGCTCGACGGTTCCGACATCGAGAAGATCGGCGGGGGCGTCCGGATACGCGTTGAGGACCTCGCTGCCGACGGCGATTGAGACGTACAGCTGGTTGATGTCGATTCCCATGACGAGCTTCGCGGGGGAATCGAATACTAGCCCGAGGTCCGCGAGATTGAAGTACGTCGCTTCGCGTCGCGCGGACGCATCGCCATTGTCGACCGCGAACAGCGGAAGGTTCCGGATCACCCAGGCCCCGTTGTCCTCGGACGTCAACGCGGCCCGCACGTTGAGGTAGAAGGTCGTGGCAGGATCCGGATCGTACGTCCAGCGCATGAGGCCGTAGAGGGAGTTGGCCTGCACAGTCGTCCCGTCCGATTCGTACCAGTCCACCTGGGAGAACGCAACGTTCCGCAGCACCGGCGGAGCCTCAACCGGCGGCGTGTCGGGAGCGGGGGAGAAGAACCAGCAGCCGCCGAGGAGGCCTGCCGCCACCAGCAGGCCGAACCAGCCGACCACGCGTCGCATGACACCCCCTTTTCGCTCAGGCCACGACCGATTCGCCCTGCACGGATACGCTTGACGAAGCCGCAATCCTCCCGTCCGACCTGACCCGCTCCGATGATCCCCGCACGTTGACCGCAGCATAGGAAGGTTCGAAGAAAGCGTCAAATCGGACCGAGCGTACGGCGGGGCTTCCGCTCGTCGGATCTGCGACGACGTATCTGGCGAGAGGAATCGAGCGCCTGGCCTCCTCGGAGGTTGCGCGGACAAGCCCGGTTTGGCGATCCCCGAGCGAACAGCCACTCGGGGCGGCGGAGTCGCCGGCTCGCAGTGCCACTCGGCTTGCTCGCTCTCTTCGTTCCTGTACGATCATTTCAGAGCACAGCAAAGGGAGGCGGAGTCATGGTGACCCACCTGCACATCGGGTTCACGGTGAAGGACTGCGAGAGATGGAAGAAGGGGTACGACGCGAGCCTCGATGCCAGGAAGGCATCCGGTGAGATCTCGTACGTCGTCTACCGAAGCGCGGACGATCCGAACGTCATTACGGTGCTGTCGGTCCAGCAGAGCGCCGAACGGGTACGGGCGTTCATGGATTCACCCGACCTGAAGGAGCGGATGGAAGCCGCGGGGATCGTCAGGATGGGACAGCAGCTGATCCTCGAGGAAACGGACCGCGGCGTACACTGAGCGGCGCGCGGGCTCGCTGCCGTCCGGCTCATCGAACCGGACGGGACGGCCTCATCGGACGGTTCACGCTCGCCGACCGCGTTTCACATCCGGCCTGCCGCGAACGATCCGGACTCCACGGCCGACGGACGCTGCTTCGGAGTTCCCGCCGTTCTAGGCTGGGAGCTCCTGGTCGAGCATGCTCGCGGAGAACGGCTTCCCGTGAGCGGGATGAATCGTGGTGACGGGGAGCCCCTTGAGGCGCTGGACGCTTCGCCGCGCGGCCGCCAGATCGTCGATCAGCGGATGGAGTTTCGGGCGCCGATAGCTCCAGAACAGGTCGCCGCAGAACAGGTCGCCGCCGCGCGTCAGAACGCCGAGCGATCCCTTCGAGTGGCCGGGCAGGTGGAGCACCGATGCATCGACCCCGTATCCGGCGAGGCTCTGCTCGTCTTCGAGAAGAAGATCGACGACGAACGGGTCGGTCCGGGCGAGCAGCGCTCCGAGCGGCGCTAGCGCTCCAAACGACCACGGAATTCGATCCGGCGTCTCCCCGCGGTTCGTGAACGCGTCCTTCGTCTCGATCGCCCGCGCTTCGAGTTCGTGAGCAGCGATCCTTGCCCCGTGGATCTCTCGAAGAAGGACGCAGTTGCCGATGTGATCGGCATCAGCGTGGGTGACGACGACGAGTCGAAGATCCCCCACGCCACATCCGGCCTGCTCGAGACCCCGCAGAAGGCGCCGACGCGACATCTTCGGCCCGGTGTCGATTAGGACGAATCCGTCCCGGCCGCGAAGGAGGTAGCAATGGATGCCGGCGCGGATCCGACAGAACTGCTGGGTCACAAGGCCTCCGACGCGATCCTGAGCCATGGATTGTCTTGCGGCAGTATACCCCGCGGGAGCATCGCGTTGGGTGTTTGCTTTTCGGACGGCCGGAATCGGAATGGACGTGGCGGCCTCCTGTCTCCGCGATAGCGGGGAGATGCGCTGGCCCGTATCCTCCCGACGGTCGGGAACTAGGAGGGGCATGACCATGCGTATGATTTCCTATCGAGGGGAAGCCGACTATTGGCGGGTCCGCGGCTTCTTCCGCAGCGCTCGCGCTGCCGCGGGTCCTGCCGGCGGAAACTGGCACGTCGCCGACTTCGACTACTGGCGATGGCACTGGCTCACCAATGTCGTCGGGAGAGGCCCCGAGGACCTTCTGATATGGGAAACGCCTGCGGGTGAGTTTGCCGGCGTCGTGCTCCAAGGCGATCCGGGGGTCGTTCATCTTCGCATTCATCCCGAGCACCGGACGCCGCGTCTGGAGGAGTCGATGATCGTCGCCGCCGAGCGACGGTTCGCCACTCCGGTGCAAGACGGGGAGCGTGCGGTCGTCATCTGGACCGATGCGACCGACATCTCGCGTCGCGCAATCCTGCGAGAGCGAGGCTACGAGACCTACCGGAGCGAGCACGCCAAGGAGCACAACTACTGGGTCTCCCTCGTCGAGCCGATTCCGGAGCCGCAGCTTCCGCCGGGGTACATCGTGCGCTCGATGGGAGACGTGGATGAGCTGCCAGCACGCAGCTTGGCGTCTTGGCGCGCATTTCATCCCGACGAGCCTGATGAGGGCTGCGAAGCCAGCGGAGACTGGTATCGCAACATCCAGCGCGCCCCGCTCTACCGACGGGACCTCGATGTCGTCACCGTGGCGCCGAATGGTGAACTCGCTTCCTTCTCGGTTTGCTACTTCGATGATGTCTCGCGCACGGCGGTTCTCGTCCTGGCCGGCACTGTACGCGCGTATCAGCGACGGGGCCTCGGGAAAGCTGCGGTCGTTGAGATGCTACGGCGGATCCGCCATGTGGGCGGAACCGAGGCCTACGTATCGTCCTACGACCCGACGGCTCATGCGTTCTACGAGTCGGCCGGGTTCTCCGACTGCGTCCTTGCCGAGGCGTGGCGGAAGGTCGTAGCCGACTCCTAGAGAGGCGCTCGGTCCGCCCTACGCTTCGCGTCCGCTCGCGTCCTCGGGCTGCAGGAATTCCATCGGTGCATCCGGCGAGGGAACGTTCGGTTCGACGAGCGCGTTCGTCCCCCTCGAGCGTCTCTTGCGGGTGGGTGGGTTGAGACGGCCGCGCGGAGATTCGTTGAGGCTCTCGGGACAGGAGCAACTTGCCTGGCTACGCGAAGCGCTCTGGATCGCTGGCCCCGCGCATCCGAGGTTCGCTGCTCGCAACGGGGCCGCGCTCAGCCCGCTTCGGACGCCCCGCCCCTCCGCGGCCGAGCCGTCCGAGCGCACCGAGTCCGAGCACCGCCATGCCGGTCCACAGGAGAAACGGCGTGCGATCTCCGTAGGCGGCGAGCGCGTTGCCCAGCGGAGGAGCGATCAGAGCACCGATGCGTGACAGCGTCATCGCCAGACCGAGGGCGGTGCCCGCGTACTCCGCGCCGACGCCCTCGACCTCGGTGACGGCGGTCATGAACACGGCCATGAAGCCGTCGCGCACCGCGCCGGCCATCAGGATTGCGATCCAAATCCCCGCGGCGTCGGCGATCGAGAGGAGACCGATCCCGAGGGCGGTCATCAGCGCCGCGGCGATCAGGAGCTTCCGCCGTGAGCCGCCCCGATCGGAGAGCATCGCCAGCGGCAGGACAGCGAGAAGGCTGATCGCGTGGAACGCAGCGAGCGATGCGTCGGCTCGGCCCGCTTCCCAGCCGATGTCGCGTAGGTAAAGCGGCAGGTACCCGAGAAGACCTTGCACCCCGCCGCCGACCCCAAGTAGGGCGACCCCCAGGATCCATACGTCGCGAAGACGGATCACGTGGGAGAGCGCGTGTCGGACGGGGAAGGTACGGGGCCCCTCCTCTTCCAAAGCCATCCGCGACACGAGGAGAGGCCCGCGAGAGAGCCCACGGGACGCTCATGAGGCTGCCGAGCCCGCCGTAGAGGAAGAGGACGTTCCGCCCCAACCGGCGAGCCAAGGGGAGAGGACGGTGGCGCTGATCAGCGAGCCGATCGTGAAGCCGAGGGCCATCCCGCCGGAGACGACCGCATTGGCCGAGCCGAGCCGCCGCCCCGGGATCCACGTCGCACAGACCTTGTGCAGGTTCAGCGGGATCACCGCGGTCAGCAGGCCATGTAGGAAGACGGTGAGAGCCATCGTCACGAGGCCATTCGACAGACCCCTTGATGCGCCGGTGAGTCCGAGCAGGAGGCACGCGACGGCGAGCGTCCGCTTCGTACCGAAGCGATCCCCGATCATCCCGCCGCTGAGGCTGGCGAAGAGGCCGGCGAACCCCGCTGTCCCCCAAACCGCTCCGACTTGCACGAGGCTGAGCCCGAGGTCCTCGGCGATCTCCGCGAACAGCACGGGCATCGCCATCGTTGGCGCGGCGACGGCAAGCGCCGCTGTCAGCCCCGACAGGGTGAGCATATACCTGCCGTACCTCGGGCGGTCTGTCTCGGTCATCGCCCCATCCACTTCGCCGCCTCCCGGTTAGGACAGATCGTAGCCGCCGTGTGTCGAACTGGCGAACGGACTTGCGGCGAACGGATCTGGGGCTGGTTTGACCATCGAATCACCACATGCCGTACGCGGAGTCTGACTGGGTGATGTGCGTGCACGACGATGGATACTCGCCGGAATTCCGGTGGTCCTGGCGCCGCCCGAGTACGCCTGACGACGGCATCGATTCTGCGCGACGGTCAGCTCGTCTCGGCGAGAGACGCGTCAGACTCCTCGCTCGTCAGACCGAAGAGCACGTCGTCTAAGAACCGGCCCTCGAGGAAGAACCGCCTCCTGCGCCGTCCTTCCTCCGCGAAGCCGAGCTTCCCGTGAAGCGCGATCGAAGCTGCGTTGCTCTCGACGCACGTAGAGACGCCGCCGATGTACGAACCGGCCTCGTCCTCGACCGCGAAAACGATGACGCCGTCCACGTCCTGGCAGTGGGCCCGCTTCGCGAGCTCCGTACGGACTGCCTCGACCGACGCCGGCAGTTTGATCCCGAGCTGTAGGACCTGCCGCCCGGGACTGCCGAGCGCGTTGGCGAACGCCTCCTCGGCGTCGTTCTCAGTGAGGCCGCGCAGACGAACCCGCCTTCCGGCCCGGAAGTAGCTCGCGTAGTCCGGATGGCTCATGATCCCCTTTCGTGCACGCGCTAGCGGCTGCCGATCGGCCTCTCCCGATGGACGGTTGATGCCTTCGCCCAGCCGGGATATGCTACCGGTATACAGTCCGCATATCACGGAAGGTTATGGATGCGCGACCAAGTCTACGGTGAACTGAAGCGGCGGATCGTCGAACTCGATTTCAAGCCGGGCGATGTCCTTCACGAGAAAGCTCTTGCCGAGGCCTTCTCGGTCAGCCGGACCCCGATCCGGGAGGCGCTCATTCGCCTCGAGTCGGACGGCCTGGTCAAGGTCTCGCGTGGCCGCGGAGCGTACGTTACCGAGATCAGCCTCCAGAACCTGCAGGAATCGTTCGAGATTCGATCGTTCCTCGCGGGGCTGGTCGGTCGGCTTGTGATCGCCCGTGCGACCGAGTCGGAGTTCTCGGCGATGGAGGAGATGCTCGTCCGGATCGAGACGGAAACCGACGCCGCGGCGCTCCGCAACCTCGACATGGCCTACCACGACCTCGTCAACGACGCGACCCACAACCGGATGCTGGCGGACACCCTGGCGCGATTGCGAAACCAGGTCTCCCGGGCGTGGGACACGAACATGCCCGCCGGGGAGGACCACTACTTCAGCGGCATTCATGAGGAGTTTCGCCTTCTCCTGATCGCGGCGAGGGAGAAGGACGCCGAGGCGGTCGCCGACGTGCTGCGGCGGCACTTGGCTCGCTTCGTCGACGAGATCATCGGGTTCTCGAAGGGCGGGCGGTAGCGGACGGCCACGGTCGGACGATCTCGTCCGGACGAAGGCACTCGAACACGGGCCGGCGGCATGCGGCGGCTCGAACGAAAGGATCACCGGATGAAGAAGCGAACCATCGCGGAGCCGTACAAGATCAAGGCGGTCGAACCGATCAAGGTCACCACGTCCGCGTACCGGGCCGAGAGGATGGCGGATGCCGGGTACAACACGTTCCTGCTGCGCAGCGAGGACGTGACGATCGATTTGCTGACCGACTCGGGGACGACGGCGATGAGCGATCGGCAGTGGGCCGGTCTGATGCTGGGCGACGAGGCGTACGCCGGATCGAGGAACTTCTATCACCTCGAGGAGGCGGTCCGCGAATTCTACGGGTTCAAACACGTTGTCCCGACCCACCAGGGCCGTGCGGCAGAGCACATCACATCGCAGCTGCGGGTCCGGCCGGGTCAGTACGTGCCGATGAACATGTACTTCACCACCACGCGCGAGCACGTCGAGCGCGCCGGGGGGATCTTCATCGACTGCATCGTCGACGAGGCACACGATCCGACGAGCCGGCACCTGTTCAAGGGGAACGTTGACATCGCCAAGCTCGACCGGCTGGTTTCCGAGCAGGGGGACGAGGCGATCGCGTATTTGTCCATCGCGCCGTGCGTCAACATGGCCGGCGGACAGCCGTTCTCGATGGCGAACCTGCGCGATGTGGCCGCCTGGGCCGATCGGCACAGCGTCGCGATCATCTTCGATGCGACCCGGGCGCTTGAGAACTGCTATTTCATCCAGCAGCGCGAGGAGGGCTACGCCGATCGTCCGATCCGCGAGATCCTCAAGGAGATGATGAGCTACGGCGAGGGGTGCACGATGTCCTCGAAGAAGGATAACCTCGTCAACATCGGCGGCTTCCTCGCAACGAACAACGACGATTTCTTCCTCCGCGCCAAGGAGATGGTCGTCGTGTTCGAGGGACTTCACACCTACGGCGGGATGTCGGGCCGCGACATGGAGGCGCTCGCCCGCGGAATCGAGGAGATGGTCGAGGACGCCCACGTCGCCAGCCGCGTGCGACAGGTCGAGTACCTCGGCGGTCGGCTGATCGAGGCCGGGGTACCGATCGTCGAGCCGGTCGGCGGTCACGCCGTCTTCATCGATGCGAAGCGCTTCCTTCCCGACATGTCGCAGGATCACTTCCCGGCGCAAACGCTGGCCGCGGCGCTCTATGTCGATTCCGGAGTTCGGTCGATGGAGCGGGGCATCGTGAGTGCCGGCCGGGACCCGAAGACCGGCGAGCATCGGCATCCGAAGCTCGAGCTGGTCCGTCTTACCATCCCGCGCCGCGTCTACACCAATCTGCACATGGACGTCGTGGCCGAGAGCTGCGAGGCGCTTCTCGAGGCGCGCGATTCGATCATGGGGCTGAAGATGGTCTACGAGCCGGAGAAGCTCCGTTTCTTCCAGGCCCGGTTCGAGCCGCTCGCTGCGTAAGATCCTGTGGGGCGAACGGACCGGCTTCCGCTGAGTGGCGCGGCGTGGTATCCTCCGGTTCGAGATGAGCCTCCTGTTGGCCGTGAGGGACGACCGGGACGTTGTGGTCGCCAGCGACGGGCGCGTGTTGGGCGAGGATCTCGGCGTCCTGTCCGACGATTCGCTGAAGACGCTGGCGTTGAACGAGGGACTATGCCTCGGCCTCGCCGGCCCGACGGACACGATACGACATGTCCTGACATCGTTCGGGATCAAGTGTCGCGGAAGCCATCCGATCGAGCTTCTCGGCGTCTGCCAGGAGGTTGCGTGTCCGATCGACGTCGACTACCGTGACGCCCGAGACGAGCTGTCGAGTCTGCTTCGGTGGATGGTCCGTCGGGTTCCGGTGCGATGGAGCTTCGCCCGGATCCCGGCGGTCATCCTCGCGGGACGCTCGGACGGTCGTCCGGCCCTCTGCGAATGGGACCATCCCGCTCGCGCGATGGAGACGGCGGGATCGGGCGGGTACTCCGAGGCGATCGCGGGAAGTCTCCCCGAGGAGGGGAGCCGGGAGTGGTCCGAGTTTCGCCGAATGGTCCGCGGAGAGCGATCGACGCGGCGCGCCGAGGAGCGGCTGACGCGCGCGGTGCGGTTCTGTGCGCGAACCTTCGGCTCGCGCGGACCGATCAGCGAGACGGTCTTCCTGCGCCGGATGTCGCGGGGCTTCGAGCTGCAGCGAGACGAGATGTCTTCCGGAGGGAGCCCTTGATCGGTTGGCGCGGTGGCGCTAAGCTTGCCGGCCGTCAGGTTTCTCGGCCGATGAGTGCCGGAGCCTGGAGAGGGTCGTAGGAGGTCGACGATGCCGCTTCATCGACACGAGTGTGAGTCCTGCGGGAATCGGTTCCGCGTCCTCGAGCTTCCGGGCGTCGAGAGCGGGAAGCCGACCTGTCCCGTTTGCGGTGGGACATCGACTCATCGGCTCATGCCGCTCGTGGCAGTGCAATTCAAAGGCAGCGGCTTCTACAAGACCGATCGTGCCGCCAAGACACGCAGTCGCTCGGACCGATCTGGCTCGGACGCGGGATCGTCGAGCTCTCCGACAGCGGCCAAGACCTCAGACTCCAAGGGCGAGCCGGACGGGTCCGCGACGTCCGGAAAGACCTCGTCCGAGACGTAGTCCGACTGCGCCTCCTCTCGGAGCGGCGGACGAGCGACACAATCGCTTCAGTGTCCCTTCACGTCCTGTTCATCTTCGAGCGGTATCGTTCCAACCATACGAGAGCTACCTTCTTGCCGGGGCCCGACGCGGGACAAGACGCTTCGGGCCCCGAGTCTTTGATGATCCCGTGACTCCTGCCGTCGCACTCGGCGGCCACCGAACTCCTGCGTAGCTTGCCGGTTCGCTGCGGCCGGCGGAATGAGTGACGTGGCGATTGCGGTTCCCGATGGCTTCCGCGACCTAGCCGCTCCTGCCCGCGACCGCCGCCTGGCCCTCACCGCCCGCCCGGGAGACGAAGGTCGCGCAGTGAGCGCGTCGGAACGGGATGCGTACGTCGACGAACCCCGCTTCGCGAAGCAAAGACAGCTCAACGTCTAGGTGCAACGGCAGATCGATATGGAGTCGATGGCGATCGTCGTGCCCCGCCGCTTCGTACGTCGCCAAGTAGTCAGCCGATTCCGCTTCCGACGCGACGTAGTCAGCGTAGGCGAAGGTGCCGCCCACGACGAGCGCTCGACGGATCTGCCGGTAGAGATCGAGCTTCACGTGCGGGAGCCAGTGATGGAGAGCCATCACCGAGACGGCGTGGTCGTACCTCGCTTCGCCGAGGTCGATCTCGAGGAACGACCCGTGGACGCGACGGACACGTTCTGCCCACGGCTTGTCGGACAGCGCGTCGAGCATGCCGCTTGAGATGTCGATACCCGTTACGCGAGCGTTCGGGCACCGCACGAACAGCCGGTCGAGCTCGAGTCCGGTTCCGACGCCGAGGTCGAGAACACGCGGAGCATTCCGTGTGTCGGGGATGGCTTCCGCGACCGACTCGTAGAACGCAGCGAAGTCCTCGACGCGCTGCGCCATCTGCCGCTCGTAGTCAGCGACGCGAAGATCGAAGAACGCGGCCATTTCTTCCGCGTTGCCTGCCAGCCCGACCTGTGATTTGCTCATGAGCTTCTCCGTGGCGATGCGGCGAGAAGTCTATCGAACGACGCGGGCGATCTCATCTCCGGCGAAGAGCGATGCTCGATGCGCAACACTTGTCAACGAGAGGCAAAGATACGATCATTGGTTGTATGGAGAAATCGGCTCGATCCGCCCGGCTGCGGTCCGGACGAAGAAGGGAGGTCGGATGACGCAACGAGGATACGTAGGGACAGAGCGAATGGGGGCAGAAGTCGTCGAACGGGCGGTGTACTACGGACCGGTCAAGCTCGTTGGCTACGAGTTTCGCGAGTGCCACGGACACATCTACAGGGTGGACGATCCGAAGAAGCTGCCGGAGGAGGCCGTCGGCGTCCGGGTTCCCGGCGGCTCGGAGCTGCAAGGGTTCCTGTTCCACAGCTACACGACGCAGAGGACGATCCACGTGGCGCCGGCGCAGCGGTACTGGTGGGAGGGTGGGTCGCTCCTCTGGACGATCCACGCGGCGAAGTCGTAGGAAGCGGTGGATTTCGGAGCGGGCACGGCGAGTCCCTGACGGAACCGGAGACCGTTTTCTGGTGCACGGAGATGGTGCCCGGGCACTACGGCGACGATTGCCTCGCCGACTGGCTGCGTCGCTGTCTGCGGAGCCCTTCCCTCGTCTGACTGTGCCATCTGTTACGTGCGCTGGCTGGGTGTGGGCGGTTGGGCGCCTGAGTACTGCATCGAGATCGACTGCGAGACGATCTACCCCTGCCCGCGGTAGGGCCGGAGGATCCCATTTCGGGCGCAAGGAACGCCTCTTGATGACAGCCGGACGACGGACGGCCATGACGGCGAGCTCACTTCCTGCATTCGGCCGTATGGCCCTGCCGGGAGGGCCGCTCCCGCTTACTGTTTCCCCCGGGAGAGGCGATCTGCCACGGATCCAAGACGCGATCGACGCTGCGGGAGACGGCGGCACCATCGTCGTACGGGCGGGCGTCTACCGGGAGAATCTGACGGTTCGCCAGACACCCACGATCCTGGGCGAGGAGGGCGTCTTCCTCGAACCGGCGGACCCGAAACGCCCCGCGATGATCCTTGACGAGGCGAAGGACGTTGCGATCCACGGCCCTGCGGTTCGGATGGCGACCGTCGGCATCGCCGTTTGGCGGGGTTCTTGCACCATCTCCAACTGCTCGATCCGCGCATCGGAGAGCTGTATCCGGATTGTGACGTTCGATGCCGATACGGTACGGATCCTCCACTGCGTGCTCTGCGGTGACAGGGGAGGGGTCGGAGTGTCCCTTGTCGGGTCCGGAAGCGCGATGGTCGCACGGTGTGACCTCGCCTCGCTTGCGACCGCTATCCTGGTTGGCGTAACGGGGATGAATTTGGTTCAGAACTGCACCGTGGAGAGCTGTTTCCGTGAGATCTTGCTTTCGATGACAGTCCACACCGACCTGTTGCGCAACACGATCCGAGGGAACTGCGCGGACGGTATCCGGGCGGATCCCGTCGCGTTCCCGGCAGACGAGGGAACGGTCTTCATCGGCGGGAATACGATCCACAACAACGCCCGCTGGGGACTGATGCTCTGTGGGATGGACGGGTCCGGCGTCGGAGCGTCTTTCGGCCGCATCGACGGGTACGGCAACGACCTCTCGGGGAACGGTCGTGGACGCGTCTGCCCGAAGGATCTTCCGCTGCCGGAGGGACTCATCGCGGAGTAGTAGGCGGAGGAGAGCGTCGCCCGCGCCGCGTGCTCCAAGAGGTCCGTCGGCTCAGGCCAGCTTTCGGATCCGGACCTCGATCTCCGGGTGATCGCTGAGAAGATCGACCAGCCGTGACGTGTCGGTGCTCCCGAAGTGGTACGGATAGAGGATCCGCGGTTTCATCGCGATGGCGACGTCGGCGACCATCTCTGGTGTCATCGTGTAGGGGAGGTTCATCGGGAGGAAGGCGACATCGATGTCTCGAAGCGTCTTCAGCTCGGGGGTGTTTTCGGTGTCTCCGGCGACGAGGACGCGCAGATCGCCGAACGTGATCACGTAGCCGTTCCCGTTTCCGCGGGGGTGGAACGGATCCCCGCTCTCCCTCGTATGGACGACGTTGTAGGCGGGGATCGCTTCGACGCGCAGGCCGCGTACGACCGTGACGTCGCCGTTTCTCATCGCCGTACCGCCCACGATCTGGTCTTCGCACAGCTCGGTGCAGATGATGTCGGTCTCGTCGGTCCGGATGTGAGCCAGCGCCTCCGGGTCGAGGTGGTCGCGATGCTCGTGGGTGATTAGAACCACGTCGGCTTTCGGCAATGCTGCGTACTCAGCGATCCGACTGAACGGATCGATGTAGGTCCGTAGCTTCTCGTACGTGAACAACAGCGATCCGTGCCCGAGGAGCGTGATCTGCAGGTCTCCGGTCGATGTCTCCAGCCTGTCGGTCTCGTGGTCATCCAGCGGCATCTCCTCACCCTTCCTTTCGTTTCACTACGACCGCACGGGCACGCCGACGGTTTCCTCATTGACGGTCTCTCCGGTATGCTCGAATCCGACGGAGAGATACGGCCTTTCCGCCGCAGCGCTCTCCGGCGCAAACGAACGCTGGACTCCGCGGCACGCGGGGATTCCCTCCAACCGATCGATCCTCTCCGCCATCGCGGCGCCGTCGTAGCCGTTTCCCCGGGATCGGGAGTCGACCGTCACATGGGTAACGTAGCCGCGACGCACGATCGATACGAAGTCGTACATGACGAAGCCGACCATCCGCTCGCCGGAGTAGATTGCGCGGGGGTTCGAGACGCCGTCAGCCTTCGCTTCGGCGAGTGAGTGGACGCCCGTCGCTACGTGGTTCTTCCGATTCTCGGCGACGCCGAGCCAAATGAATTCGCGGAAGCGCGCCATCGTGATCTCGCGCAGCGTGATGGCCATCGGCTCCTCCCGCGGACGGCGCTTCGGATGTGGGATCACTCTACCCGGGCGAACGAAGCGCTGCAATGAGAGCGCCGGATTGGGCGGATCCGATCGTGTTGCTAGAATGGCCGTCGTCTTGATCGACGAAAGGGACCCGAGGTGATCCGATGTCTGAGAGAGAGGAGTTCGGCGTCGTGCCGAGTGTGAACATCACGATTGTGGTGGACAACCTGGCCGACTTGCTCGCGCGATCGACGGACGAGGTGAAGCGATTCGACGACGGTCCGTTGGTCGCCGAACACGGGTTCTCGGCTCTGATTGACCTTCCGGCGGCCGATCGGCGCATCCTGTGGGACGTCGGGGCGAGCGCGTCCACGGTGCTCGAGAACTTCCGCCGGATGGAGATCGACCCGACCTCGATCGACGCGATCGCGCTGAGCCACGGGCACTGGGATCACGTCGCCGGCCTGGCGGACGTGCTCCGCGCCGCTTGCTGTCCTCCCGAGCCGAAGATGTTTCCGGTCGGGTCCACCGATCAGGAGCTCTTCCGATACGCTCGCACGCCGACGATTCCGGTGATCGCGCACCCGGCCACCTTCCGCGAGCGTTGGGGCTTCCTGAAGGACGGCCGGCGGTACGGACCGATCAACGCGACGAACCGCGCGGAGTGGGAGGCGCTCGGCGCCAGCGTCGTCGAATCGGAGGAGCCGTATCGGATCGCGAACGGATGCTGGGCGACCGGGTACGTCCCGCGCGAGTCGTTCGAAACGGCCGGTCGGTCGAAGCAAGCGCGGTTCCGCGACGGGGAACGGTTTTCCGTCGACGACATCGAGGAAGATCAGTCGATCGTGGTGCACGTGGAGGGGAAGGGCCTCGTTGTCGTCGCCGGGTGCGCCCACGCGGGGATTGTGAACACCGTGCGGTACGCGCAGAGGATCTCGGGGGTCGATCGGATTCACGCGGTGCTCGGGGGCTTTCATCTGGGCCGCGCGACCGAGAAGGACATCGAGCGAACGGTGGACGCCATCGCGGAGATGAGTCCGGCGAGGGTCGTCCCGTCGCACTGCACCGGATTCGCCGCCATGCGGCGGTTCGCCGATCGGATGCCCGATGCGTTCGTCCTCGGAACGGTCGGAACGGTGTACAGGTTCTAGGGCGGGCCGCGGTCCGCCCTTCGAGGAGGGAGACGGCAGCGATGGCGAATCGGCGCGGAGCGATCGTCCGATCCGGAACCCGGGCGCTCTGGCGCGAGGGGCGAAGGACGAGGGGATACTCGGTTACTGACTTCCTGCATGGCTACGTCTACGGACGGTGGCCGTACCTGTACATCGGGTTGGCGACCGGAGAGCGAAGGCTCCCGAGGATCCTCGCCCCGCTCGTCCGCCTCGCGGGGCGGCTGTTCCTGCGCGCGAGCGGCGATGAGGATCCGGCGACCTCGAAACGACGGTTTGCCGATCGGTACCACGGCAAGGTCGTCCCAACCGACGCAGCGGAGCAACTGGTGACGCTCGACGCGCCGATCGAGCTTCGGGACCTCGAGCAGGTCATCCCCTACGCAACGGCGCGAGACATCGTGATGAGCGAGCCGGACCACATCGTAGCGCTCGAGTGCCCCTGCCGGTCGGTTCGGGAGAAGCCGTGCCTCCCGCTCGATGTCTGCCTCATCGTCGGCGAGCCGTTCGCCCGCTTCGTTGCGGAACACCATGCCAAGAAGGCTCGGTGGATCACACAGCTGGAGGCGGTCGAGATCCTCCGCGCCGAGCGCGACCGCGGCCATGTGCACCACGCGTTCTTCAAGGACGCGATGCTTCACCGGTTCTACGCGATCTGCAATTGCTGTTCCTGCTGCTGCGGAGCGATGCAGGCGTGGGGGAACGGGACGCCGATGCTCGCCTCCTCCGGATACGTTTGCTCCGTGGACCGCGCGGAATGCGTCGCCTGCGGTGCCTGCGCCGAGGCATGCCCGTTCGGGGCGCTGACAGTCGAGGGCGGCGTTCTCACGATCGACGAGGCGGCGTGCATGGGCTGCGGCATCTGCGTCGCGAAGTGCCCGCAGGACGCGCTGTCGCTCGCGAGAGATCCGGCCAGGGGAGATCCGTTGCGGATCCGTGACATGGTGTCTGCCAGCTCTGCCGACTGAACGACGCCGCCGGCGCTACGCTCCCAGGATCGGCGCTGCGGCGAAGAACATCGTGTATCGACACTCCTTGCAGACCAGCGCGAAGCAGCCGAACGACGACGGCTTGGCCTGCTTTGCTTTCAGGTCGAGATCTAGCGCGCCCAGCACGCTCTCGTGGATGTCCCAGCCCGAGTCCGCGCCACACGCCGGGCAGGTCGAGCGGACGTCGTGCTGCTTCATCCAGTTCGCCAGCGCTCTCTTCTGCTTGCTTGTGATCGGCATGAGTCCTCCTCCTCCCGAGGGTACGCGGCGCGAACCGCCTGTCGCAACGGTGCGGGCGGCTCGTCCGGCGGTCGGCCGTTTCTCACGCCGGCGCGGACGAGGCATACTTCAGGAGGAGGGATCGACGTGGATCGAACGGCGGTAACGGACGGGCTTGTTCCTGAGGACATCCTCGATCAGCTCCACGACGGGGTCTATCTCGTTGACACCGATCGGTCGATTCGCTTCTGGAATCGGGGAGCGGAACGGATCTCCGGGTACCGGGCCGACGAGGTCATCGGCACGCGATGCTCCGACAACGTTCTGATGCACATCGACGATCGGGGGAACCAGCTCTGTCGCGCCGGATGTCCGCTCGCCGCGACGATGAGCGACGGCGATCCTCGCGAGGTCGAGGTCTATCTGCACCACAAGGACGGTCACCGGGTCCCCGTGCTCGTCCGGGCGGCGCCGCTTCGCGACGCCGAGGGGCGACTCACCGGCGCCATCGAAGTGTTCTCCGACAACTCGGCCCGCTCGACGATGAGAGCCGAGATCGAGCAGCTCAGGAAACTCGCGCTGTTCGACCCACTGACCGACGTCGGCAACCGCCGCTACGCGGAGATGGCGCTGACCTCCCGCAGCGACGAGCTGGCGCGATACGGGTGGCGGTACGGCGTGCTGCTGGCCGACATCGACCACTTCAAATCGTTCAACGATCGCTTTGGGCACGACACGGGAGATCGCGTCCTGCGAATGGTGGCCCAATCGCTCGACGCGAACGTTCGGTCGTTCGACATCGTCGGCCGGTGGGGCGGCGAGGAGTTTGTCGTTATCGTCGAGAAGGTCGACCTCGAGGAGCTGACCCGTCGCGCCGAGTCGCTTCGGCGCTTGGTCGCGGGGTCGAGCTTGACGGTGGATGGGCAGCCACTGTCCGTGACGATCTCCGTCGGCGGGGCGATCGCACGTGACAGCGAGGCCCCGGGCGACACCGTCAACCGGGCCGACGCGCTCCTGTATCGGAGCAAGGAGGCGGGCCGGAATCGCGTGACGTGCGAGTGATTAGCTCGTCGCGCTCGTGCTACTCGTCCGGGAGCTCCTCTGTCGCGCCGAAGTGACGGGCGACGAATTCGCTCGTCGTGAGGATCGAGACGGCGACGCTCGATCGCGCCGCCAGCAGATCGTCGTCCTGCGTGACCAGCGTCGCGCCGGCGGCGTAGGCGAGCGCCCCGAACACCCGATCGGCAGGGTCCTTCACCTGACCGAACCATTCTGGCTTGACCGCGTCGTCATGCTTGTCCTCTTCGCGGAACAGGTCGGCGAACGACGTCCACGGGATCGGCGGGATCCGTTCGAGGATCCGCCGCGCCTCCCGCCGGGTCGCTTCGTTCCAGACGAGCCGTAGATGCCCGCAGCGAACGGCGTCGACGATCCGCGCCGCGCGGGACCCCGGATGAAACGCCGCGGCGACGAAGACGTTCGTGTCGAGGACGACGAGGCGGGCCTGCTCGGTAGCGTCGGACGCTGTTCCGATCATGCGGCCAGCGTAGGCTCGCTGCCGGCGGGAGACAAGCAGCACCGGTCCCCGCCGAGTCCGTACCTAACCGCCTCGAGGCCCGAACAGAACGGTTCCAAGGCGGACCCTCGTTGCGCCCTCCTCGATCGCGACCCGGTACGAGTTGCTCATTCCCATCGATAGCGTCCGCATCTCGACGTTCGGGATTCGCAGCGCCGCGATCCGATCGAACAGCCGCTTCGTCTGGGCGAAGTACGGGCGGATCCCCTCGGGATCCGCCGCGAGCGGCCCCATCGTCATCAGCCCTCCGATCCGGATCGCCGACAAACCGGCAACCCGGCGGATCAGCCCCTCCGCCTCCTCCGGGAGGACCCCCGCCTTCTGCGGCTCGCAGGCGGAGTTGACCTCGATCAGGATCGGCATGACGCGGCCGAGCTTTGCGGCCTCGCGGTCGATTGCCTCTGCGAGTCGGATCGAGTCGACGGTCTCGATCTCGTCGAACAGTCGAACGGCCGTCTTCGCCTTGTTGCGCTGGAGGTGGCCGATCATGTGCCACCGGGCGGCGTCTCGACCGAGTGCCTCGATCGCCCGCTCCGCTTCCCGGACGTAGTTTTGCCCGACGAGGCGAATCCCCACTTCGATTGTGGCGCGGATCTCGTCGACGGAGCGGGTCTTGGCGGCGGCGAGGATGTCGACGTGCGGCGGAACGTCTGCGAGAAGACGCTTCGCGCGCTCGGCGATGTCTGGACGTTCGGTCACGCGTCGCCTCCTTCTCCTGCGGCCTTTGCGATGGTCGCGCGCCATGCATCGTACCTGGCCGCGAGGTCCTGTTGAAGGCCTGCGTGCTCTGAGCCAAGAGCGCCGATTCGGTCACCGTCTCCGGCGGCGCTCGCCTCGAGCAGGGCGGCCTCGATCCGCTCCAGCCGTTCCTCCAGCGCCTCGATCTCCTCTTCCAGACTGCGCAGCTTCTTCTCGTTGCGCCGGTCGCGGTCCGTTGCGCTTTGCGCGGCCGATTCCCGCTCCCGTCGGTAGGTTGAATCCTTCGTCGATCGCACCTTCCGGTCGGTGTTGCTAGGCGCATCGAGCAGGCGGCGGCGGTACTCCGCGTACCCGTGGGTGTGCACGATCATCCGCCCGTTCTCGATCCGCCAGACCTGCGTCGTGACCGCCTCGAGGAGCGCGCGGTCGTGCGAGACGAGGAGCACCGTCCCTTCGTAGTCGAGGATGGCTCGCTCGAGGATCTCTTGGCTCGCGAGATCGAGGTGGTTGGTCGGCTCGTCGAGCAGCAGGAGGTTCCCCTCGATCAGTGCGAGGAGCGCCAGCGCGACGCGGCTTCGCTCCCCGCCGGAGAGAGCCCGGGTTTTCTTCAACGCGTCGTCGCCCGAAAAGAGGAAGCGGCCGAGCAGGCCTCGCGCCTCGCTGATCGTCAGCGACGCCCGGGCGAGGATTGCGTCGAGCACGGTGTTCGGCCCGTGGAGGCCTTCCTGGGTCTGGCTGTAGGTGGCGGCGTGCACGTTGTGGCCGAGATCGATCTCTCCGCGAAGCGGCGGCAGCTCGCCGGTGATCGTCTGTAAGAACGTCGTCTTGCCGCATCCGTTCGATCCGATGATCGCGACCTTCTCCCCGCGCCACAGCTCGAGGTCGGGAGCGGCAAACAGGACGCGATCGAATCCGACCTCGAGGCCGCGAAGGGCCAGGACCCGCTTGCCACTTGCCTTCCCGATCGGGATTCCAAGCGAGATGCGCTTCGCTTCCTTCGGCGCCTCGATCCGGTCCCTCTCGATCCGTTCGAGCTTCTTCTCGCGATCCTTCGCCTGACGGACCTTCTGGCCGGCCTTGTGCCGACGGACGAAGTCCTTATAGCGCTCGATCGTCTCCTCTTGCTTCTCGAACCGCTCAAGCTGGACTTCGCGCTCGGCGGCGCGAAGCGCTCGGGACGGCCCGTAGCCGACGCGATAGGTCGAGATCCTGCCGAACGCGATCTCCCATGTCCGATTCGAGACCCGCTCGAGGAGATGACGGTCGTGCGACACCAGGACGAGGGCGCCCGGGAATCGGAGGAGCTGCTCCTCGAGCCAGTCGAGCGCGGCGAAGTCGAGGTGATTCGTCGGCTCGTCGAGAAGGAGAACGTCCGGCTCCTCGAGCAGTACGCGCGCCAGCGCCGCGCGCGCCTCCTCGCCGCCGGACAGCCGCTCGATCGGTTTGTCGTGCTCGGATTCGTCGAATCCGACGCCGACGAGGGCGGCGCGGACCTTCGCTCCGATCTCGTACCCGCCCGCATCGGCGAATCGATGCAGCAACTCGTCGTACCGATGGATCTGCTCGTCGTCCCCGCCCGCGATCTCCGCCTCGAGCCGGCGCAGCTCGCGTTCGACGGCGCGGTCCTCGGCGAACGCCCTCTCGGCGGCGTCCCGAACCGTCCCGTCCCCCTCGAGGCGTGCCGTCTGGGGAAGGTGAGCGATTCGAACGTCACCGATCGACGTGCAGCCGCCGACCGTCGCCTCCTCGAGGCCGACGATCGCACGAAGGAGGGTCGACTTGCCGACGCCGTTGTCGCCGATCAGTGCGATCCGATCCCCGCGCGACACCTGCGAGGAGAACGGCTCGAACAGGACGTGCGTCCCGAATGCCACGCTCAGACAGTCAATCTGAAGGAGCGACATGCCGATGATGGTACGGGAAGCACCGTGTGCGGGAAAGACCCGTTTCCCTCTTCACAGCCGGTGTGCTAGCATGCGTCCGGTGAGCCGGATGCGCGAGGCGATGCTGTACGAGAGACTGAGCGGCGGTCGCGTACGGTGCCGCGTCTGCTCGCACGGCTGCGTGATCGAGTCGGGGCAGCGGGGCGTTTGTGCCGTGCGGGAGAACGTCGATGGAACGCTCACCAGCCTCGTGTACGGGCGACTGATCGCCCGCGACGTCGATCCGATCGAGAAGAAGCCGTTGTATCACTTCTATCCCGGGACGCGGGCGTACTCGATCGCGTCGGTCGGCTGCAACTTCACCTGCTCGAACTGCCAGAACCACTTCATCTCGCAGTACCCCCGGGAGCACGGCGGCCGGATCGTCGGCGACCGGATCCCGGCCGAAGAGGTCGTCGCCGATGCGGCGGCGAGCGGCTGCCGCTCGATCGCCTATACGTACACCGAGCCGACAATCTCAATCGAGTACGCGCTGGAGGTGATGCGCCTCGCGAGGGCCGAGGGGCTGAGAAACGCCTGGGTGTCGAACGGCTACCTCACCGAGGAGGCGTTCGCGGAGATCGCTCCGTACCTTGATGCGATCAACGTGGATCTCAAGGGGATCTCCGACCGGGTCTATCACGAGATCGTCGGCGGGAACGTTCGTCCGGTCCTCGATACGATCGAGCGGGTGCATCAGGCCGGGATCTGGATCGAAGTGACGACGCTGGTGATCCCGGGTGTGAACGATTCCCTCGACGAACTCCGATGGATCGCCGAGGCGATCGTGGGCATCTCACCTCGCATCCCGTGGCACATCAGCCGATTCTTCCCGGCATATCGATTGGTCGATCGGCCGCCGACGCCGGTCGAGACGCTCGAGCGGGCGTTCCGCATCGGCCGCGAGGCCGGGTTGCTCTACGTCTACCTCGGGAACGTCCCCGGGGAGGGGGAGGAGACCCGGTGCCCGCAGTGCGGCGAGCGCCTGATCGAGCGGAGTGGGTATCGGATTCGACGGAGCCGGTTGGACGAAGGGGCTTGTCCTGTGTGCGGCGAGCCGGTTGACGGCGTCTGGTTCTCACCCGATTTGCGGTAGCGCCGGCGGCTCGCGCTGTGTCACGTGCACGCGCCGCGCGTCCTCGTCCAGCAGCTCGATTCGAACGTACACGTCGCTTCGCTCGACGAGGCCTTCAATCCGGTCCGGCCACTCGACCACGCTTACGCCTTCCTCCGGCGGGAGGTAGGCGTCGAGGCCGACCTCGGCGAACTCGGCCAGCGACGAGATCCGATATGCGTCGATGTGATGAAGCGTCAGCCGGCCGACGTACGTTCGGGCGAGAAGGTAGCTCGGCGACGAGACGATCTCGGTGATCAGCAGTCCCTTGGCGATTCCCTTGGTCAGCGTCGTCTTCCCCGAGCCGAGCGGCCCGACGAGGGAGACGAGAGAACCATCGTGGAGGTCCTCGGCGATCCCGATCCCGATCTCTTCCATCTCGATCGGATCGCGGGCGATGATTGTCTTGTCCATCTACGTACGAATCCGAACGTCGAGCGGCCGGAGGCGCGACTCGATCCGCGCGACGATACCGTCGACCTCCGGGTCGGTCAGCGTCCGATCCACCGCGCGGAACGCGAGTTCGTACGTGAGGCTCTTGCGGCCCTCACCGACTTGCTCGCCTTCGTACAGGTCGTAGAGAAGCGCCGATTCGACCTCCGGCTCTGCGAGGATCGCCTCGCGAACGTCGGCCGAGGGCAGCTTCGCCGGGGCGGAAACGGACAGATCCCGCTTCGACGCAGGAAACTGAGGCAGCTTCGCGTAGGCGATGGGATCGTCGGAACGGATCGTCAGTGCGGACGCGTCGAACTCGAAGACGAGCACCGTCGTCGGAACGGCGAAGCGCTGTAGCAGCGCCGGCGACAGCTCGCCGAGGAAACCGACCGGACGCCCGCCGCGAACGAACCGAGCGGCCCGGCCCGGGTGGAGGTACGGCGGAAGCTCGTCCGTGGACACCGTGACTCGGTCGAGCCGGAGTCGCTCGAACAGGTCGTTCAGGATCCCCCGCGCGATCGGGAGGGACACCCGTTCCTTCCCTCGCAGCGGAACCCCCGTCCGGCCGAACAGGGCGCCGCCGAGCGCCTCCCGCTCGCCGGCGAAGACCGAGAAGACGCGGCCGATCTCGTAGATCATCCCCCCGTCGACACCTCGACTCAGGTTCGTTTCGACGATCGAGAGGATCCCCGGGACGAGGCTCGAGCGAAGCATCGACTGGGCGACGGTCATCGGGTTGATCGTGCGGACGAGGTCGTCGTCCGGGATCTCGAGGGCTTCTCGCCAGACACGCTTGTCGAACCCGTCCGCGACGACCTCGGTCATGCCGAGGCCGGTGAGGATCTCGCGGATCCGGTCCTTCGACCGTTCGCCGGCATCCTTTCGTCCGACCAGCAGGATCGGCGTCGGCGGTACGGCTTCCAAGCGATCGTAGCCGTAGATGCGCCCGACGTCCTCGATCAAGTCGGCCTCGCGCTCGAGATCGGGGCGCGTGTACGGGATCTCCACGACGATCTCCTCGCCGTCCGGTTGTGTGTCGAGCCCGAGGCGTCCGAGGACGTCACGGCAGGTCGCCTGATCGAGGTCGAGACCGAGGACGAGCGCGGCGCGCTTCGGGCGAAGCCGAAGAGTCCGTCGCACCGACGGCGCCGGGTAGGCGTCGACGAGGCCGCGGCGTACGGTACAACCGGTGACCTGCTGGATCAGATGGGCGGCTCGCTCGGCGGCGAGCGCCACGCTCTCCGGATCGATCCTGCGCTCGAACCGCTGCGACGCCTCGCTGCGCAGCCCGACGGCTCGGGACGACTTCCGGATCGTGTAGCCGGTGAACGCGGCGATCTCAAGAAGGAGCCGCGTCGTCCCGGGGCGGACTTCGCTTCGCTCTCCGCCCATCACTCCGGCGAGCGCCAGGCCGCCGCGGCGATCGGCGATCATCAGGACGTCCTCGGTCAGAAGGCGATCGACCCCGTCGAGGGTTCGGAAGGTCTCGCCGGGCGCAGCGCGGCGGATGACGATCGGTTCCTCGATCCGATCCGCGTCGAACGGATGCAGCGGGTGCCCGAGCTCGAGCATCACGTAGTTCGTCGCGTCAACGACGTTGGAAAGCGGCCGCATTCCGGCCTTGATCAGACGATGCTGTATGCGCAGCGGCGCCGGTCCGACGGCGATGCCCTCCATCAGCCGGGCGGCGTACCGCGGCGTATCGGCGGGATCGTCGATCTCGATTCGAATCCGATCGGCGGCCGGAGGGTCCGTCTCCTCGACGCCGATCTCGAGATCGGCGAGCGGAAGATTGAGGAGGGCGGCGACCTCGCGCGCGATCCCGTACACACTGGCACAGTCGGGGCGGTTCGACGGGACCTTGATGTCGAAGACGGTGTCGCCGTGTTCGAACAGGGTCGCCAGATCGGCCCCGACCTCGAGGCACAGGCCCGGCTCGAAGTTCCAGATTCCCTCGGAGCGATCCTCCAAGCGGAGCTCCTCGCTGGAGCAGATCATCCCGTGGGAGACGACGCCGCGGATTGTCCGTCGCTCGATCTTCAGTCCGTTCGGCAGTTCCCCGCCGGGGAGAACTACCGGGACGAGGGCGTCATTGACCACGTTCGCCGCACCGCAGACGATCTCGATCGACTCCGAGCCGACGTCGACGAAACAGACCGTGAGGTGGTCCGACTTCGGCAGCGGCTCGCTCGAGATGACGCGTCCGACGACCGCGTGACTCAGGTTGCCGGTTCGTTCGATCCCCTCGACTTCGAGTCCGGCGAGGGTCAGACGCGCGGCAAGCCGGGCAGTTTCCTCCTCCGAAACCTCGATGTCCACGTAATCCGCGAGCCACCGGCACGGGACCTTCATCGGGCCCTCCTCCCGCTACAGGGAAAGCCAGGCGTAGAAGACGGACGTGCCTCGGCCCATCACCGGCGTTGCCACGCCGACGCGCAGCCGCAGCGTAAGTAACCCGCCCAGCGTCGAGAGATCGACGATCTGCTCGATTCCCGCTTCGATACAGGGCGACGTTGTACCGAATTCATCGAGGCTTGTCCAACCGATTCCGCCGGCGACGACCAGCCGCGAACTCATTCGATCGACCATCGCCACGTTGAGAAGGTTGTAGGGCATGTCCGATGTGACCAGGATCTCGAGTGCGAGCTCGCCGACGGCCTCGTGATCCGTCGGCGGCACGGAGAACGAGTGCAGCCCGGTCAAGCGGAAACGGAACGGCTCGGGCGGATCGGCGAAGCCGACGCCGAGCCGCGCGGTGCCCTGGAGGTACGTGCCAGGGAAGACCCTGAGCTCGTCGCTTGCGCCGACCGACAGGCGGCCTGCGCCGCCTGTCGTTGCATCGACGGACAGGACGTGCGTGCGCGAAGAGGCAAACGAAGGATGATCGATTACGTCGAGTTCGGCCGCGATCAGCGGTGCCTCGTCGACGTAGAGACGTGCGAGACCGAAGGTCCAGGATACATCGGGCTCCCAGAACGTCGCCGGCGACCCGGTTTCCGGCTGGGCGTACGCGGTGGTCGTGAGGGCGATGCCTCCGGACAATCGATCCCCCAAGATCGAGGCGCGCACCGACAGATGATGATCGCGTCCGAGCTTGATCGCCGCCGATGCGTACCCTTGGGCGACCGCGATGCGCAGTCTGTCCAAGTACGTCAGGATCAGGCCGCCGGTCTCCGCGTCGGCGGTCAGGACGTAGGCGTCGAGCGGATAGGCCGCTTCGTTCGCGCCCCCGACGACCTTCACCGGGTCGTTATTGTTCAACCGATCCAGGTCGGGCAGCCGGTGATCCGGGTCGATCGTCGCTCGGCCGACCCGCGATGGGGTTCGAAAGACCAGCTCGGCCGTCTCGACATCACTTGGCCAAGCTTGGCGCGCGGTCGCTCCCGAGGACAGCGTGACCTCGACGTCCACCGGCTGGACCGTCCCGCCCGAGCGGGCCACGGCGACGGTCGTCACGTGCTCGCCTCCCGTTTCCTCCCGGGACGCGATCCGGATCGAGTAGTCGACCCGACCGGCACCGAAGACCCAGGTGTCGAAGACCGCGGCGAGCGGCTGCCCGGACTCCTCCTCGAGGAGCGTCTGGAACGTGCGGACGTCGAGCAGATCAGCGCGGCGCTCCTCGATCGCTCTTGAGATCGCACGCTCGAACGCGTCCTCCCCGATCGCGGACGCGATCGCGCGGGCGACGAGGTACCCCTTGTCGTAGAGACGCACGTCGGAGGCGTTGCTGAACCGTACATTCTCGATCGGCTTGACCAGCGCCTCATCGAACCCGACGTACTGCGTCATGAGGTAGGGGAGCTCGATGAAGTGCTCGCGGAGGTTGAAGTAGCCGAATTGCCGCTTGACGAGTTCTTCGATCACGCCCGGGGAGCCGAACGCGAACAGGTTCGCCTCGAACGCGCCGTACTTGTCTTCGAAGTAGCGGACAGCGAGGTACTGTGCCAGGCCCTCCGAGAGCCACGCCTCGGCGTTCAGATCGATCCCGGTACCCAGGCCGACCCACTGATGGGCGATCTCATGGGCCAGGACGTACTCCGCGACGCGGTTGAGCGCCCCGAAGAACAGGACGTTCCGGTGCGTGAAGAACCGCCGGGAGAGCCAGACGATCCCATCGGCGGCGAATGAGAGGCCGTCGAGGTTCGGGTTCTCCACGAGCGTTAGCCTTGCCCGAGGATACGCCCCATAGCGCTGCTCGTACTCGGCGAGGATGTCGCGGGCGAGCGTCGCGAAGAACCGAGCATCCTCCTCGTGTCCCGGGAGGTAGGCGACCTCGATCGGGATCGGCCCGTCAAGCGCGTACCGACGGTAGTCGGTCCCGATCGCCAACCCGAGCGAGCGGGACGGGGTGTCAAATGCGAGCCTGAATCGGCGATATCCGTCTTCGCCTTCCGCGTCCGCGAGCGGCTCGACGACGTCGGCTCCGCCGATCACGTCGTACTCGGCGGGCACGGCGACAGTCGCGTCGATGCGGATCCACGGGAACGTCAGCGGGAACGCTTCGCGCCCCGTGTAGGCGATCCGTCCGGCCGCCTCGGCAATCTGCTCCTGCGCGGGGAAGAGGGTCGGGAACCAGCCGAACCGCCACGTGAGGACGTCGTCGGTGATCCCTTGGTCACCGACGGTGTGGCGCGGGACCTTCGTGGTAAAGGCGATCCGCAGCGTCACCGCGTCCGCCCCGGCCGAGACGGCCTCCGGTAGATCGATCGCGAGGACCGTGTCCTCGAGGGAGTACGTCTGCCATGCCGCCGGAAGCGCCAGCGTCCGGGTAGGGAGGGTCAGGGTGTCGTCGTCCCCGACCATCGCGACGTCCGCGACGAGCGTCTCGGACGCCTCGAATCCGAACGGGTACCGCCTGTCGGCCGATCGGGGCGACAGATAGGGGTTCGGCTCGCGGTCGAGGTTGGCCAGAAGCGACAGGTACACCGTCGGGCCGGTCGGAGCGAGCCGCACGTCGAGGGTCCCCTCGAGACGCCGATGCTCCGGATCGTAGCGGACGTCGAGCGTGCAGTTCGGCTCGCTTGGGGGCGCGGCCGCGAGCGAGCCGGCGAGTGCGAAGACAGCCAACAGGACAACCGACATCCTTTTCATGGGACCTCCCGTGCGCGTCTTGTCGGTCTAGCCTTCCGTGACTTCGGCTTCCGCCGGACGATCGACGTGAACGCGGGCCGATGTGATCTCTCGGTCGGTCGCCCGCTCGACGAGCAGCGTCACCGGGCCGACCTCCACTTTGTCGCCCGGCTTGGCCATGGTGCCGAGCCGATGCTGGATCAGGCCGTTGATCGTGACTCCCTCGTCCTCGGGGAGTTCGATGTCCATGGCGCGATTGAGATCGTGGACGCCCGTGTCGCCGGGGACGATCGATTCGTCGCCGGAGATCCGTTGAAGCAGCGCCGCCGGCTGGTCGTACTCGTCCTCGATCTCGCCGACGATCTCCTCGAGGATGTCCTCCAGCGTCACGATCCCGGCCATCCCGCCGAACTCGTCGATCACGACGGCCATGTGGACCTTTTGCCGCTGGAACTCGCGCAGCAGGACGTTGATCGGCTGCGTCGTGGGTGCGTAGTACGCCGGACGCAGCAGGTTGGATAGCGTCGTCTTGCCGTCGGACGGGTCGCAAGACAGAAGGTCCTTGGCGTACAAGGTTCCGACGATCGCGTCCGGGACCTCCCGATAGACGGGGAACCGGGAGTGTCCGTCCTTGGCAACGATGTCTTGAACCTCCTCGAGCGACGTCGCGATCTCGATCGCCTGCACGTCGGGCCGAGGAACCATCACCTGTTCGGCGGTCATCTCGTCGAAGTCGAGGATGCGGCGGATCATGTCGCCGTCGGCCTGGTCGAGGAGCCCGCTCTCTTCGCTGGCGTCGATCAGAGTCTCGATCTGTTCGTCGCTTACCTCGAGCGGCTCCATCTCCGACAGGTCGACGCCGAAGACCCTCCCGATGGAGTGCGCCGCCCCGCGGAACAGCCAGATCAGCGGGCGAAGCACTCGCGTCATCGCGTGGATCTGATTGATCGTCAGCAGGGTCATCCGTTCGGCGTTGTGCTTGGCGAAATTCTTGGGGGTGATCTCCCCGAAAATGAGGAGCGAAACGGTCATCACGATCGTGGCCGCCAGCCCCTGCACGCCCGGGGACGTCCTGGGAAGCACCTGGATGAACAGCAAGGTCATCAACGAACTGGCCATCACGTTGACGAGGTTGTTCAGGACGAGCAACGCGGTGATGAGGTCGTTCGGCTCTTCGAGCAGATGCATCAGGGCGCGCTTCTTCTTCTCGTGCGCATTGACCAAGTATCGCAGCCGTCCTCCCGCCAGCGACGTGATCGCAGTCTCCGCGCTTGAGAAGTAGGCCGACGCGACGATGAGGAAAAGGAGCAGCGCAATCTGTGCGCCTATGGACACAGTCTAGTTCACCTCACGGTTTCGTATTATAGGTCGGGGGTCCGCGGGTGCAAAGCGATCGGCCGTTGCTGCGACGACAGCGGAGCCTGTACAATGGCCGGCCGGGTAGAGGGAGGGACGTGGAGCTCGATCAGCTTCGACAGATCATCCAGTTGCTCAAGGCGGAGGGCCTCACCGAGATCACCGTCTCCGAGGGGGATCAGCGGATCACTGTGAGGCAGGATCCTCGAGCGGTGACGGCCCGCCCCGCGGCCGCGCCCCCCCCGAGCGAGCCGGCCCGCCCGGTCGGTGACGAAGTCGAGTCGGAGACCACGTTCGCCCTGTCTGCACCGCTCGTTGGGACGTTCTACCGACGCCCTGCGCCGGACGCCGAGCCGTTCGTCGCTCCGGGCGACGTCGTGAACCTCGGTGACACGCTTTGCCTCATCGAAGCGATGAAAGTGATGAACGAGATCAACGCGGAGAGCTCCGGCCGTGTCCGGCGGGTCCTCGCTGACGATGGCGAGGCCGTGGAGTACGGCCAACCGCTCTTCCTGTTCGATCGTCTATGAGCTTCGATACGGTGTTGATCGCCAATCGCGGAGAGATCGCGCTGCGCGTGATCGAGGCCTGCCGCGAACTTCGGCTCCGCAGCGTCTGCCTGTACTCGGAGGCGGACGCCGGGATGCCCTACCTCAGGTTGGCCGACGAGTCGGTGTGCATCGGACCGCCGGAGCCGGCTCGGAGCTACCTCAACATCGCGGCGATCGTCAGCGCGGCGGAGCTGACCGGCTCGGGCGCGATCCACCCGGGGTACGGTTTCCTCGCCGAGAATCCTCACTTCGTGGAAGTGTGTGAGGAGCATGGGATGACGTTCATCGGCCCCCCGAAATCGGTCATGGAGCTTGTCGGGAACAAGCTCTCCGCGCGTGCGGCCGTCGCCGAGGCCGGCGTTCCGGTTCTTCCGGGAGAGCCGGCCCCGACGGACCCCGACGGCCTGCTCGACGCGGGAGAGCGGATCGGCTACCCGCTGCTGATCAAGGCGGTCTTCGGCGGCGGTGGGCGTGGGATGCGGCGGGTGTCGGTCCCCGAGGAGCTTGTCGACAAGGCGTCCGCTGCGTCGGAGGAGGCGAAGGCCGCGTGCGGCGACGGGTCGCTCTACCTTGAGAAGGCGCTCGCCGATCCGCGGCACATCGAGGTTCAGATCGTCGGAGACGCGGACGGGAATCTGGTCCACCTCGGTGAGAGGGAATGCTCGATTCAGCGGCGGCACCAGAAGCTGATCGAGGAGTCGCCGGCACCGACGTTGAGCGAGGATGTTCGTGAGCGGCTCCGTATGGCGGGCCTCTGGGCGGCGGGCGCGGTCGGGTATCGAAACGCGGGGACGGTCGAGTTCCTCCTGTCGCCCGACGGGACGTTCCACTTCATCGAGATGAACGCGCGGATCCAGGTCGAGCACCCGGTGAGCGAGGTCGTCTGTGGCGTCAACCTGATCAAGGAGCAGATCCTCCTCGCCGCGGGGGAGCCTCTGTCGTTCACGCAGCAGGAGGTCGAACCGCGCGGACACGCGATCGAGTGCCGGCTGAATGCCGAGGATCCGAGGCGGGACTTCCTCCCGTCGTGCGGAACCGTCGGGATTGTGCAATTGCCCGGGGGGCACGGCATCCGGCTCGACACGGCGATCTACCACGGGATGGACGTGCTTCCCTACTACGACTCGCTCGTGGCGAAGCTCGTCGCCTGGGGACGGGATCGAGAGGACGCCCGTCTGCGGATGATCACGGCGTTGCAGCGATTCGAGCTCTCCGGTATCGAGACGACGTGTGGCCTCGTCGCTGAGATCCTTGCGCGCACGGAATTCAAGACCGGGGAGTATACGACGACCTTCCTCGAGCGGCTTCTCGCCGGTTGATCGGCTCTGCGCCGCCTCGTACCCTTGTCCGATCCCACATGATCCGAGAGGACGGCGATGTTCGAGTCCCTGACGACGAAGCTGACTGACGTCTTCGCGCGCCTGAGAGGGCGCGGCAGGCTGTCGGAGGAGGACGTCGTCGCGGGTCTGCGGGAGATCCGAGTCGCCCTGCTCGAGGCGGATGTCCACTACAAGGTCGTCAAAGAGCTGATTGAGCGGATCCGGACCGAGGCGGTCGGCGAAGCGGTTCTCGAGTCGTTGACGCCGGCGCAGCAACTCGTCAAGATCGTCCGCGGCGAGCTGGCCGCGACGATGGGGGGAGAGCGAGCGGCGCTCTCACTCGATCATCGTCCGGCGGTCGTCCTTCTCGTCGGCCTCCAGGGTTCGGGGAAGACGACCGCGGCGGCGAAGCTGGCCGCTCTGCTGAAGAAGGAGGGGCGCAAGCCGGTTCTCGCTGCCGCCGACGTGGTCCGGCCGGCGGCGATCGACCAGCTGGTGACGCTCGGCGCGCAGGTCGAGGTCCCGGTCGTCGCCCGTCCGGGGGGAGAACCGCCGCAGATCGCGGCCGAGGCGGTCGAGTGGGCGATCGAGAACCTCCGCGACGTCGTTCTCGTCGATACGGCCGGCCGACTCCAGATCGACGATGGCATGATGACCGAACTCGAGCGGATGGTCGCTGCTACGGAGCCGTCGGAGGTGCTGCTCGTCGCCGATGCGATGACTGGGCAGGAGGCGGTGAACGTCGCGGTCGCGTTCGACGAACGCCTCGGCCTGACCGGGATTGTCTTGACGAAGCTCGACGGAGACGCCCGCGGTGGGGCGGCACTGTCGATTCGCCACGCGACGGGGCGGCCGATCAAGTACGTCGGGACCGGCGAGAAGATCGACGGGCTCGAGCCGTTCCATCCGCAGCGGATGGCCGATCGGATCCTCGGAATGGGCGACGTCATGACGCTGATCGAGCAGGCCGAGGAACGGATCGATCAGAAGAAAGCCGAGGAGCTCGTGAAACGCGTTCGCAAGAACCGGCTCACGCTCCAGGACTTCCTCGAGCAGCTGGAGGAGATGCAGAAGCTGGGGCCGGTGTCGCAGATCCTCGAGCGGCTTCCCGGGGCGGCCAAGCTGAGGGCGGGGGCGGACTCCGAGGAGGAGACCGAGATGAAGCGTGCCCTTGCCATCCTCCGATCGATGACAGTGCAAGAACGGCTCAACCCGTCTATAATCGGAGGCAGCCGAAAGAAACGGATCGCCCGCGGCAGCGGAACGAAGGTGCGAGATGTCAATCGTGTTCTGTCGCGGTTCGAGGAGGCCAAGCGGGCACTGAAGATGGTCGGCGGGCGTCGGGGCAAGGGGCCCTCCCCGCTCGATGTGCTGGGTGCGCCGTAGACCGGTCTGTCGTTTCTCGACAACAATCGACTGAGGTGAAGATATGGCAGCGAAGATTCGGTTGAAGCGGGTCGGGCGCAAAGGGCAACCGTCGTATCGCATCGTCGTGCTCGACGGTCAGAAGCCGCGGGACGCGAAGGTGGTCGAGGACCTGGGGTCCTACGATCCGAAGACAAACCCGCCGGTGTTCGAGGTAGACAGCGAGGCGGCGTTGAAGTGGCTGCTCGATGGAGCGAAGGCGACGAGTGCCGCCCGATCGGTGCTGTCCATGGCCGGCGTCATGGCGGCGTGGGACGCGGCGAAACGCGGCGAAACGATCACCATCGAGCCGAAAGAGCTGAAGCCGTCGACGAAGCGCAAGAAGAAGGAGGCGCTGCCGGCCGACGAGACGAAGGCCGAGGAGCCCGCTGCCGAAGAGCCTTCCGCGAAAGCGGAGAGCGAAGCTCCGGCGAAAGAGGAAGCGATTCCCGCCGAGGGCGATGCCGTCGAGGAAACCCCGCAGAGCGAGGAAACGGCCGCCGAGGAGTCCGAGGTGGAAGAGGAGAGTTCCGCCGCCGACGAAGCGCCGGAGGCTGAAGGTCCGGCCGACGACGCGGAGGAGGAGGCCAAGGAAGAGGCCTGACCCGGGAGGCGCGTTGCTGTTTCGGCTCTGTGAGTTTCTCGTCCATTCGCTCGTCGAGCATCCGGACGACGTCAAGATCGATCGGATCGAGACCGAGCGGGTGGACATCTTCTTCCTCCACATCGGGAAGGAGGATCGCGGTCGGATCCTCGGGAAGAGCGGGCGTACGATCGGCTCCCTGCGGACGTTTCTGGAAGGGGTGGCGTCGCGGCTCGATCGAGAGGTCGTGGTCGAGATCCTCGACTGAGGGACCATGCGCTTCGACATCCTGACGATCTTCCCCGAGTCTCTCTGCGGCTTGTTCGCCGCCGGAGTCATCGGTCAGGCGCGGCAAGCGGGGCAGATCGAGATCCACGTGCACGATCTGCGCGACTTCACCGACGATCCGCATCGCGTCGTCGATGATCGCCCGTACGGGGGCGGCGCCGGGATGGTGATGAAGGTCGAGCCGTTCGTGCGTGGGATCGAGGCGATCCGCTCCGAGTGCGGGACGAACGCGAGGACGGTCCTTCTGTCCTCTCAGGGCCGGCTGTTCGGGCAGCGGGACGCGCAGCGCTGGGCGGCCCTTGACGGGCTGATCCTGTTGTGCGGGCGCTACGAAGGGATCGACGAGCGGATTCTCCATTTCGTCGACGAGGAGGTCTCGATCGGCGACTATGTGCTCACCGGAGGCGAGGCCGCCGCGGCGGTCGTCTTGGAAGCGACTGCGCGGATGACGCCGGGCGTCGTCGGGCGGTTCGACTCGATCGAGAGCGATTCGTTCTACGATACCGAGGAGCGCCTTGGCGCGCCGCAGTACACGCGGCCGCCGGTCTTCCGCGGCCACGCCGTGCCGGAGATCCTCCAGTCGGGGGATCACGCGAAGATCGAGGCGTACCGGGAGGCCGAGGCGTGGAGGAAGACGGCGCGGAACCGTCCCGACCTCCTCGGGTTGGACGTTGAGGAGACAGACCGGGATGGGTAATCTGTACGTCGGTCTTCTTCACTTCCCTATGCGCAATCGTCGCGGGGAGATCGTCGCTACGTCGACGACGTCGATGGACGTCCACGACATCGCCCGATCGGCGCGGACCTACAGGGTCGCGCGCTACTTCGTGGTGACGCCGCTTCCGTCGCAACGGGAGATCGCTTGGCGGATTCGCGGCTTTTGGACCGAGGGGGAGCGGGCCGCCGAGGCGAGCCGGCGCGGCGAGGCGATGGAGTACGTCGTCGTGGCCGAGGATCTCGAGGAGACGCTCGACTGGATCGAAGAGGCGGAGGGAGTGCGACCGCTGCTCGTCGCCACCTCGGCGCGAGCGGCTACAAAGGCGGGGATTGGGTTTGAGGAGCTGCATCGACGATTGAGAACCGACCCGGGTCCGGTATATATTCTGCTCGGGACCGGCTGGGGGATGACCGACGAGCTGATCGAAGCGTGTGACGCGATCCTCCCCCCGGTGATGATGAAGAGTGATTTCAATCATCTGTCCGTTCGCGCGGCGGCGGCGATCATCCTCGATCGCGTCGCCGGCGATCGGGACGAGCGAGACTGACGAGGAGGAGCGAAATGGATGACATCCTGCGCGCGATCGAGAAAGAGGAACTGAAGGAGCGGGGGGAGTTCGCACCGGGTGACGTCGTCCGCATCCACGAGCGGATCACCGAGGGAACGAAGGAGCGAGTCCAGGTGTTCGAGGGGATCGTGCTCAAGCGGAGCGGCGGCGGGACGCGCCAGATGGTGACGGTTCGCAAGATCTCCTCGGGGATCGGGGTCGAGAAGACGTACCCGGTCCACTCCCCGAAGATCGAGAAGATCGAGGTCGTCAAGGCGGGACGCTCCCGGCAAGCTAGGCCGTACTTCCTGCGCCGTCTCCGCCGAATCCGCTGAATGGGCGGGGAGCGACTGAGAAAGCCCGCTCTTCTCGTTCGACTCGCTCATCGGATCGGCTGGCAACCCGGTCGCGCCATGAGCGAGGCGCTGGAATGGATCGAGGTCCTCGTCATCGCGGGCGTTCTCGCCGTGCTCGTCATGAGCTTTGTGACGGTGCGGATGCAGGTCCCCACCGGCTCGATGATTCCGGCGATCGATCCGGCGGACTCGTTCTTCGTGGATCGCATCTCGTACCTGTTCCGCGCCCCCAAGCCGGGTGATATCGTCGTCTTCTGGCATACCGACCGTGTGACCGTTCGCTCCGTCGATCCGGAGTCGGTCGCCGCGCTCGTCGGAGTCGAGCCGGGGGCGCGCGTGGAGACCGTCAATCACAAGACGGTCTTCGACGCGGCCGACGCCGACCGGGTGATCGGCTCTCTTCCGGACGGGACCGTCGTCTTCCTCGGGCTCGAAGGAGCGCTGCCGCTCGAGATCGGGATCAAGACGGCGGGTTTCTCGTCGCTCGACGCCCTCGGGATCCGCTTGCGGGACCATCGAATTCGCTACGTCAAGCGACTGATCGCGATCGGCGGCCAGACGGTTCAGCTTCTCGACGGTGGCGTGTTCGTCGACGGATACCGGCTGATGGGCGAGCGGTTCGATCGAACCTACACCGCGGGCGACCCGCGGATGGAGTACGGGATCGCCCCGACGCTCGTTCCGGAGGGGCAGATGTACGTGCTCGGCGACAACTCCGCCAACTCCTGGGATTCGCGCTACTGGGGGTTCGTCGACGACCGGGATTTCATCGGCGAGCCGTACCTGCGCGTCTGGCCGCTGTCGCGCTTCGGCGCGATGAACGGGTATTTCGGGTCCCGATGATCCCTCGATCGGATCCTCAAGACCTGGCGGCTTCGGCTTGCCGCAAGTGCCGTCTGGATGGTGGCGAGCGGCGAGTCGCGGGGCCATCAAGGCCTCGCGGTTACGGCAGACCGAAACCGCTGTCGGATCGGTCGCAGCGCCGAAGGATTCTTCGGCGCAATGGAGTTCAAGGAGGAGCGGGGATCGGGTGATGTTGCGCGGGAATCGGCGGCCGTCGGGACAAGCTGCGCGGTCAGGGAAATTCGGGGCCCGATGGGTTTCGAAGAGACGTTCCGCGATCGCGAGGCCGGTGACATGATCGATCGCGTCGACGAGCTTCTCGACTTCGACCTGGCCCTGCTCGATTCGCTCGCGGCGCGGCGGCCGCTCCCGACGGACGAGGCGGCCTCCGCTTCCCCGCACCGCCTTCGGGGGGCGGACGAACCGGTGCGATTCGCCGGGTTCGACGAGGCGGGGCGGGGCGCGCTGGCCGGTCCGGTCTCGGTCGCGTGCGTCCGCATCGATCTCGCTAGGTGGACGATCCTTCCGCTGGATCGGGAGCAGCTGACACGATCCCTCGCCGGCCTGGACGACTCGAAGCGGCTGACGCCGCGGCGGCGCGAGGCCCTGTATCGGGAGATCGTCTCCGTGGCCGATTGGGGGGTCGGATGGGCTTCGGCGATCGAGATCGATCGGTGGGGAATCGTCGGGGCGTGCCGAGTCGCGGCGCGGCGAGCCGTCGTGCAGCTGAGCGTTTCCCCGAGCATCGGCTTGTTCGATCGGGGGCTGTCGCTCGTGGAGAACGCGTCGGATGCCGCGCTGCCCGAGCTTTCGTTCACGGGCGGGGATGCTCGATCGCTCCACATCGCCGCCGCGTCGATCGTGGCGAAGGTCGAACGCGACGCGATCCTGGAGCGGCTCGCGACGCGCTTCTCGGGCTACGGGCTCGGGAGGCACAAGGGGTACGGTACGGCCGCTCACCGCAGCGCGATCCGTCGTCTCGGCCCGTCGCCCGTCCACCGGCGCAGCTTCTGCAGCCGCATCGAGAGGGCGGAGAGTCAGTCCTGTTGACACTTTCTGACACGATCCCTATACTCGGTGCATTCCGCAGTGCAGAGGGGGTTCACCGATGAACGGGATGAGAGGGATTCTGTCTTTTGCGGTGGTGATCGTGCTCCTGGTCGGCGGCGCGGCGGTCGGTCAGACCGGGAACGGCCACGCGGAGCCGCCGGACACGGGCGGGCTGTTCTCCGACGTTCCGCGGGATCACTGGGCGTACGAGGATCTGGAGTACCTCGCGGCGAGGGGGATCATCACCGGGCTCCCGGGCGGACGCTACAACGGGGACGAGCCGCTCGATCGGTACTCCGCCGCGGCGATGATCGCGCGAGCGATCAAATACATGCAGAACAACCCCGAGTCGGTGACCCCGGAGGATCTTGACGTGCTCAAGGATCTGATCTTCGAGGTGTCCGATGATGTCGCGGCGCTGCAGGGGGCCGGGCCGTCCGGCGACGCGACGGCGCTCGAGTCACGGGTCAGCAGGAATGAACAATCTATCGCCTCACTAAGCAGCAGAGTCGATGAGATATCTGTTTCCGATGCATCGGCGTTGACGAAACGAGTGCAGGCCAATTTCATCATCTCTCTGACTGCGCTGCTGATCGGAATCATCGGCGTTGCCTTGGCCACGCTGGGACTGTGAATGTGACGTTTGTCACTTGACATTGGCGTTTTCGCGAACTAAGATGGTCGTCAAGATCTAGTGGAGAGGCGAATCAATAAGCGAAGGAGGTGGTCGGCCGACGCGCACAGACTCTCTTCTGGAGAGCACGCTTCTTGTCACAAAGCGATTACGGAAGACTGCGTAAGGAGGTTAGTCAATAATGAAAAGGGCTCTCGTACTTAGCCTGATCTTTGCCGTTGGGCTGGGGTTTGCGGGCTTCGCTCAGACGCTCGGCGGGTCGTGGGACACCGACATCACGATCGACATGACCGGCGTTCTGGCGTTCCCGGCCGCGATCACCGTCGTCTCGGAGATCCTCGTCGACTACACGGTCGGCGACTGGACGTTTAGCTCCGAGACCGACATCAAGAACGGCACGTGGAACAACCAGGACTTCGACTTCGCCGGCGTGCTCGGCGCGTTCACCATCAGCGGTGACATCGAGTTCCTGCCCAACACCCCCGCGTTCCAGCGGATGGATGTGAGCGTCGATGTGTCGATCGCCGGTGTCACGTTCGGTGCGGCGTTCCATCTGTGGCCGAACGATGTCTATCTCGCGCTGTCCGGTAGCGGCACCGCCGGCGACGTGACGATCGACGTAGTGATCGGATTCGGTGACAACCTGGATCTGGCTGCTGGCGACAACGTGTGCGATCTCGACTTCACGTACCTCGAGATCGACGTCAGCTTCCCGTTCTGCTGCGCCACCGTGGCCGGCGAGCTGAAGTTCGACTGCACCGGGTTCAAGCAGGCGAAGTTCTGCGTCGAGGACATCACGATCGGGAACATGCCGTGGCTGACGCTCGGCGCATGCATCACGTTCCAGACCGGCGCGAAGACGTTCGTCTTCAAGCCCGCGATCGACCTCGGTCTGATCGGGTGTGACTTCGACCTGTACTACCACTTCGCGAACGCGGCCGCCAACAACGCGGCGTGGACGCTTGACAGCATCACCATCGACGGAATCCAGATCGCGTGCGAAATCGGCGGGGTGTCGTTCACCGGCATCACGTTCTTCGACGATTTCTGGAACAACGGTGCGGGACCGGCCGGAGTGTACAAGTATGGGTACAACGGCTGGGGCTACTACTTCCCGGGCATCCTGTACGGCTATGAGGGACTCGGAACCCATCCAGGTCCGTTCTTCGAGGCGTACCAGATCGCCACGACCGACGATGGCTGCTGCGGACCGTTTAGCTTCGACGTGACCGTCTACTTCGACAAGGCCGGGACGAAGCTGTTCGACGTCGCCTGGTTCAAGGCGGCGATGGAGCTTCAGATCGCCACCCAGTTCACGTTCGGGATGGGGATCGAGACCGACGTCCAGGCGAACACGGTCAACAACCTGACCTTCTCGTTCGAGGTGACGTGGTAGCCTAATCCACGAAACCGAGGACCAGAAAAACGAATCTCATAACAAGGGCCCCGGGTTCGCCGGGGCCCTTTCTTCTTTCCTCTCTCCCGGTCGCCGCGTTCGTCGCTTTTTTTTCAGGGTCGGCTGGTGGTGGGGTCCCCGGCGCGGATCCGGACACACGGCTCTACTAACCCCGAACCCATCGCCCGCCCTCGGGGATTCTGCGCGCCGCGCGTGGGCGGCGAGTTGCGCTCTCGAGGCGGCCGGGCTTCCATCGGCCGGCGTTGAGCGCAGGAAGGGAAGGAGGAAGAGCTGCCTTCTCCGCCCGGATCTACTGCGGTGGTGAGACGACCCGCGCTGCTTGAGCGGTGAGGCGCGCGGATCGGGGTGTTCGATCTGCTGAGCAGCCAGGATATGCGTACCGCCCGATCGTTCCTTTCCTTGCGCGCGCGCGGGTTTCTGGCCGCCTGTTCCTGGGCACGCGCCCGGCGGGCTAGTCCTCCGTGCAGCGGTAGCGATAGATGTGGAGCGTCTCGGTCTGCGAGTCGGAGAACCCTTCGGCGTCCCAGACCGTGAGGATCACTGTGTAGTCGCCGGGCACCCAGAACGTTCGCGTCACGGTTTCGCCTTCAAGCTGAACGCCGTCGCTCCAGCTCCACTGATAGCGGACGATGGAAAGGCCGTCGGGATCCTTCGACCACGTCCCCGCAAACTCGATGTCGATCGGCACGTATGGAGCGCAACCAGCCTTGGGCTCATCGCTTCCGGGGGGCACGTGGAATCGCATCCGCGCGTGCGGGGAGTGAACGTCGATCGCCCACTCGACCCCGTCGGCGTCGATCCAGAACGCCGCGTCGATCCGCGGACCGCCCAAAGACCAGTCGATTTCGAACGTCCCGAAAGGGTGGACCGTGCCGGTGAAGGTGAGGATCCCCGCCTCGTTCGACAGGAGTTCGAGGTCCGTCCCGATGCCGATCGCCTGAAGCGGAACGATCTCTGAGGTGAAGACGACGCGGAGTCCGGCGAACGGCTTCTCGCCGGAGTTGTTGAATAACCCGACGTTCCGATCCGTCTGGATCCACTCATACGGTCTCCCGAAGCCGGCCGCCGCGAAGCATACGACGACAAGCACCACCGATACGGCCATCCGCGTTCTCATGGTCCACCCCTCCTGTAAGGATCCGATCCTCCATCGTACCACATCGCCTCGAGCCCGACCGCCGCCCCACAGTGCGCGGCTCGAAACGGCCCGCGCAGCGAGTACAATCGCGACGGGCTGTATCGGAGCGCCGGACGCGTTCGAGGCGAGCGCGCCGCGGGCGCCCGGTGCGAGGCAGCTTGCGAGCACGAAGGATCCGGTGCGTTCACCGGGAGAGGAGTGCCTGGCATGTTGCATCGCATCGGCAGAGCCGGGGGTGTCTTGGTTGCTGCCCTCGTTGCGCTGTGTGTGTGTCTGTTCGACGGCCGAGCGACCGAGTTCGACGTCCTGATGGAGGCGTTCTTCGACGCCTCCGAGCCGAGCCGACAGGCCGCGGCGATCGAGGCGCTGGTCCTGTTGCGGCCGCCCCCGTTCGACGTCGCCGCTCGCCTGCGGGAAGGAAGGATCGGCCCGGCCGAGGTAGAGTGTGGCTGGTCGGTGTACTACAACGACTGCCTGGACGGCGTCGCGCGGCCGTACCACATCTTCGTCCCCGAGGCGTACGACCCGTCGATTCGGTATCCCGTGCTGGTCGACTTGCACGGTGCCGTCAACCACCCGGCGTACTCGGTCGAGGGGCTCATCCCGAGGCGCGCGTTGTGGGAGTCGACGGCGTCTGCGGAGGGATGGATCCTCGTCATGCCGCACGGCGACGCAGGGGCGACCTGGTGGAGCGAGACCGGTCGTTCGAACCTGCTGGACCAGCTACACTTCGTGAAGCGGCGCTACAACGTCGATGAGAACCGCGTCTTTCTGTCAGGGTTCTCCGACGGCGGATCCGGCGCGCTATGGATGGCGTTTCACGACGCGACGCCCTGGGCCGGCTTCATCGACATCTACGGACACCCGAACATCGCCGGTCTCGGCCCGTATCAGACATATCCGAGGAACTTGCTCAGTCGACCGATCCGTGCGTCGAACGGGAGCTACGACGAGCTCTACCCGGCCCCCGAGATCAGACTGTACGTCGAGCAGTTCTTCGATTTGGGGGTCGACATCGACTGGATCGCTCATCCGACGACCCACGACATCCGGGCGGTCACCCTCGAGCGGCCGGCGGTGGCGGAGTTTGTCAGGGGGACGGAGCGCGATCCCCATCCGGCCCACGTGGTCTGGGAGACGTCGGACGTGCAGGTCGGACGGTGCGATTGGGTTCGGATCGACGAGATCGCCGACATCGGCAACAACCTGAACTTCAAGGACGCCAACATCTGGCCGCTGAAGGACGAGATCCGCTTCGGGGCGACGTTCGCGTACCGCGGGACCGAGGCGGGGTTCGTGGTCGCGGGCGTCGAGCCGTGGTCGATCGCTCACTTCGCCGGGGTCAAATCGGAAGACCGGATCGTTCGAATCGGCGTTTATCCGATCGAAACGGGCTATGAGGTGCCGGCGATCATCGACGCGATGAACCCCGGCGATCCGATCGAGATCGAGGTGCTCCGCGACGGCGAGCCGCTCGTGCTGGACGGACAGATCACGTCGATCGAGGCGATGTACTCGCGCGACAGGACGACCGGCTCGATCGAGGTGGTGGCGGACGGGAACCGGATCGACGTGACGGTGCGAAACGTCGCGCGCTACACGCTCCTGATCAGCGGCGAGCGGTTCGACATGAGCCGGCCGATCGTCGTGATCACCAACGGAGCCGAGACGTTCTCCGGGATGGTCGAGCCGGATGTGCGGTTCATGCTCGAGCAGGCGGTGAAGGACGAGGATCGCCGCGCCGTCTACGAATCGAGGATCGAGGTCGTGGTGCCCGCGACGCAGCCGGACTGAGGCCGCGGAAGGTTCGGCCGGCGCCGATCGAGGCCCGAAGCCTGCTTGAAGCGCGTCCGACTCCTGTGTAGGGGGCGCATCGAACGCGGTCGGAGCGCGGGAGCGTGTCCGGATTCGGGGTCGACGGCGACGTCCCTGAGAGGCTGACCGACGGTTTGCTCAGCCGGATCTCGAAGCTGCTGGACAAGGCCGACCGGACGTCGAATGCAGGCAACAACGGGGGGCATGCAGCCGGCGCGGTATGGTGCTTGGGTCTGAGCGAGGCGGGCGTGCGGGACAGACGCGTCGATCCTCGAGTCGACTTGTGACGCGCATCGAAGCGCGGAACGGGTGCTGTGCCGTGCACTATACGGAGGGGAACTTCGATCCGCCCCGCGGGTTCGCCACTCGGAGTCGGTGCACAGGTCAGAACGCGGAGTCGGTGCACAGGTCAGAACGACCGGTGCGCATTGCGTTGACGGGCCGGCCGATCCGTCGTATTGTAAGGCAGACAGACAACTAGGCCGTTTTCGCACGACGGCTGGCTCTCCGACGTATTGCAGTGCGGGGATTTGCTCTTGACGTGCGATCTTCGAAAGGAGCTGGGATGGCAAGAATCAGCGAACTCGAGGCGTCCCTTCGCCCTCCGGCGATGGACATGCCCCTCTATCCGCCCAAGGCGATTACCCTCGCCAGCGGGGAGCAAATGGTCGTACGGCAGGTCGAGCGAGACGAGGTCCCGATCCTGCTTGAGGCGATCTACCCGCTTCTCTGGGTGGAGCGCGACTTCTACGATATCGTCGCAGCGCGCTTGTTCGGTGAGTTGCTCGCCTATAAGCGGTATCGCGTCAAGGACGAATACGTTCTCGTGGGGTTGATCGATGGGGTTCTCGCGGGAATGGTCAACGGCCGCCTCGTCGACGAGAAGACCGGCATGAGCTACCACACGTTGACGATCCGCCGGGGGCTGCGCGTTGGATCGCACCTGTTCGCGGCGAAGATGGAATACCACATTGAGCACTGCGGGCAGGAAGAGGTGTTGATCGTGGCCGAGAGCCCGATCGGCTTCCGCCGTTGGATGATCGAGTACCCGCTTGAGAAACGGTTCGAGGTCCAGCACGAGCTCGGCGGCGTCCCGTCGTGGGTCCTACCGCGGGACACGTACTACGGCGCCAAGCCTCGCCTCGTCTCCGGGCGGCGGCCGGTGGCCGAGGAGTTGCTGCGCGGTGCCGAAAGGATCGTCCTCCCCAGGGAGGAGACGGTCGTGCGTCAAGTCGCCGGCGACAAGGAGGAGACCGAATGAAACCCGTCTACATCGTCGGTGCCGGAATGACGAAGTTCGGTCGATCGGAGTGGTCGTTGATCAAGCTGGCGTCGGTGGCTTCGCTCGCGGCGCTCCGGCACGCGAACCTCGGTGACGTCCCGGTCGACTCGGTCGTGGTCGCGAACATGGGCGCGGCGCGGGTCAACCGTCAGACCGCCCTGGGAAGCGCTCTCGTCGATCAGCTCGCGTTGTATCCCGCGATGGCTGAGGCGGTCGAGAACGGGCCGGCGTCGGGCGCGTCGGCGTTCAAGGTCGGCTGTCAAGCGATTGCCTCCGGGATGGCCAGCGCCGTTCTCGTCACCGGCGTCGAACGGATGCGCGTCGTGAACGGCCTGGAGGGAACGGACTTCGTCGCCAGCCTGTCGCAGCCGGAGGTGGAGTACATCTACGGTGTGACTCTTCCGTCGCTCGCGGGGATGTTCGCGCGCCTGTTCATGGACCGGTTCGGCGTCGAACGGAAGCACCTTGCGATGATCGCGATCAAGAATCACGAGAACGGGACGAAGAACCCGTACGCCCACATCCAGCAAACCGTGACGATGGAGGGGATCTTGACCGCGCCGGAGGCGGCCGTGAACAACCCGCCGATTGCCGAGCCGCTTCACCTGTTCGACTGCTGCCCGGTGAGCGACGGCGCGGCGTCGCTCGTCCTTGTGTCGGAAGAGGTGGCGGCGAAGCTCGCCGGCCCGAAGGTTCGCGTCGCGGGAATCGGTCAGGCGACCGACACCCACGCCGTGCACGAGCGGGAGGATCCGACCGATCTGAAGGCCGTCCGGATCGCGAGCGAGAGGGCGTTCTCGATGGCGGGCGCGACGCCGCGGGACGTCGACGTCGCCGAGTTGCACGACGCGTTCACGATCCTTGAAATCGCCGAGAGTGAAGCGGCCGGCTTCTTCGATCGTGGCGGGGCGCACCTCGCGATCGAGCGAGGCGAGACGAGATTGGACGGGGCGCTGCCGATCAACCCGTCCGGGGGGTTGAAGGCGAAGGGGCACCCGGTCGGCGCGACCGGGGTGGCTCAGCTCGTCGAGCTCGCTTGGCAGCTGCGCGGCGAGGCGGGCGAGCGTCAGGTGAAGGGCGCGAAGACCGCGTACGCCTGCAACTTCGGAGGATTCGGGAACAACGTGGTGGCGACAGTGCTGCGAAGGGAGGAGACGTGAGCGACACAGTGTACGGCGCGAAGTGCACGTCGTGCGGGACGGTGAACTACCCGATGCGCGCGGTCTGCCGCAGTTGCCGAAACGAGACGTTCGAGCCGATCGAGATCTGCGGTGAGGGGAAGGTCCTTACTTACACCGACGTCTACGCCCTCGCAATCGACTACGAGACGCGGTACCTGCGGCTGGCGATCGTCGAGCTCGATGACGGGATCCGCGCGACCGGCCAGCTCCTCGACGACGATCCGAAGCTTGGGAAGCGAGTGAAGACGACGCTCGGCGTCGTTCGCGACCGCGGCGACGCGCCGATCCTGGGACTGCAGTTCATTCCGATCTAGTCCCAGGCGACGGGTTGTCCGCGATGCCAGGGGCCGCGTGCCATGACCGGCGCGCGGCCCATTCATCGGCGAGGATGGCGTAGACATACTCGTCGGCCCAGCCGCTGTTGTGGTAGCAATTGCGGACGAAGTGAGCCTCGCGGCGCATCCCGAGTCGTTCCATCACGCGCCACGATCGCCTGTTGTCAGGCGACGTCATCGCGTAGACGCGGTGGAACCCGATATCGTCGAACAGATGATCAAGAAGGGCCGTCGCCGCCTCGGTGACGTAGCCGTGTCCTTCGTAGGGCGCCCCGATGATCCAGCCGGTCTGCCCCTGGAACGTATCGCCGATTCGCTTGGCGTTGAACCCCGTGTTGCCGATGACTCGGCCCCCTGCCCTGAGTTCGATAACGAGCGATAGCCAGTGGATCGCCTCCTCCGGCCTCATCGACGTCATCGGAGCCCACCACTCCCGAATGCTCTCCTCGTTCAGCTCCCAGTCGATGTTCCTCCGGCGATGCTCGTCCGACGGCTCGTGCTGGGAGTAGGCAAGGATGTCGGGCACGTCGTGTTCCTCGTATCGGCGGACGATCAGGCGGTCGGTTTCCAGACGGAGATCGTGTCCTTCCATGCCGCCGAGTGTACCGAGGCGCTCGCGCATGATCTACGTCCACCCTTCCTTCCGCGCCGGGAGATGAGATGATCGGCTACGTCGACCAAGGACGCTGAGTCCGCGAAGCGGCCGGGTCGGTCGCTTGGACGCCGGAGGGCGGGAAAGGGCGGAGTGAAAGGGGTGATCGCTTGTGTCGGGCGGGTCGCCGGGAGGCGCGATGAGACGTCGGATCGTATTGATCGCTGGGTCGGTGCTGCTTCGAGGGCATGGGGTGGCCGCCGCGTTCGGGTGCGAGAACGTCGTGGTTGTGCCATCCGGCGCCCCGCCGGTCATCGACGAGGTGCTGGCCGAGGGCGAATGGGACGACGCGCTCGAGCTGGCGCTTTCCGAGGGCGCGTCGCTCTACGCGAAGCACGCCGAGGGGTTCCTGTGCGTCGGCGCTCGGGCCGGCGACCTACCGCCTCGAACAGGGCGTGTGGATTCGGGTGCGCCCGTTCGTCTGGAGCTGCCGGACGCTCGGTTCCTCCGACGCGGCGACGGCCGAGAGGGGGGGTTCTTGCGACGAACGGCTGGCTCGCGACGGTTGTGAACCTGGGAAGGCCCGAGCAGATGGAGTATCGAATCACGAGCGAGGGCGAATCGATGCGAATGCTCTTCCGCTTCGATGTCCATCGGGAGACCCGGAGCGTCCTCACCTGGCCGTTTGACACGGATGTCGGCGTCGATCCGGGGCCGCTTCCGCCACGAGCGGCGTTTTGCCCAGCGCGTTGGCGCACCATCTTCTTCGCGTCGGCGACGTAGGGGCTCCGAACTGGCGCCGTTCTTCGAGGGGCGGTCGCTTGCCTACAGACCCAAGCCCTCCTCGGGCATCCACTCCGGCCAATCGGACAGCCACTCCGGGATCCTCGCTTCCTGCACCCGATCGCAGACCGGATAGTACGGCTTCAGATCGACGACCGGAGTGCCGTCGAGCGCGTCGATGTTGGCGATCTGGATGATGCCCGCCGGCTCATCGATCGTAAGCATCCTGCACGTCGTGATTGCGATCGGATTCGGCCGATACTCGGCCCGCGTCGCGAAGACGCCGTGAACCCGGCCGGGCGCATACGGCGGCTCGCACTGCAGAGCCGCGCGGCTCTTTAGATTATCGTGCTTGTCCGCCCACCAGACGACGATCAGATGCGTGAAACGGTCGAGGAGCTGGAGCGCCGGTCGATACTGCGGCAGGATCTCGATTCGGATATGTCCGGCGGATCGTTCGATCCGTCCGATCGGCTTGACCTCGTAGCGTTGCTCGCTGAACGTCTCGGTCGTCATCGTCGGGCCTCCCGTCGTGGAGCTTGCCTTGGGCTCAGCTCCCGAGACGGAGAGTACCCTGAACTCCGTCTCCCTGGCGTCTCGGCGACCCTCCGATTCTCCGCGGCGGAGCCATCAACGCCGCGGCCTTGACAACGGCGAATCGGACGCTCGCCTCGACGACAGGAGGTGGGATGAACGAGCGCATCGCGACGACCGACGCGATGCTCGACCACTACCGAAGGCATGCGCGCTACACCGATTCCGGAGTCCACGCTGCGCTCTACGACGATCTGCCGGATGACGCCGCCCGTCTCTGCGTAGTGCTCCGGAACACGATCCTCCACATGCTCTGGATCGGCGAGACGAAGCACGGCATCACCGACGAGGAGCTCAAGGCGGCGGAGCGGAGGCTGTGTGTCGAGTTCAGCTACTTCGGCGCCGACGCGTGACTCGCCAACATCCCGGATCTCGACCGCAGGCCACTGACGGAACGCAGAGACGTCGGCGGTCGAAGCGCCGGCTGCTGCCGTGACTACACGCTGATGCTTGCCTCGATCCTTCGCCACAAGGGGCCGGGTACGTACCGGCGTTGCGCTGTACTCCGTCGCACCGGAGGGTCACCGGATCGAGGATCACTACATCACGGACCACTGGAATGGCGAGGAGGCCCGTTGGCAGCTGACCGACCCGCGGATCGACGAGATCCAGCGGCCGGCGATCCAGGAAGGTCTGGTCACGCTCGACTTGCCGGACGGTGTCTTCCTTAGCGGATGGCAGTTGGTCGAGGAGCTCCGAGCGGGGCGGGTCCCCGAGCAGGTCGGCTTCCCGTCGCGCAAGCGCCAGGTCTACGGCCGGGACAAGCTGTTCGCCGACTTCGTGGGGTTGACGGGGCACGAGTTGCCCGTGCACGCCTGGTGGGGAATCGGCGACCCGCTGGCGGAAGCGCAGCCGGGGGACGAGGCGCTCATCGATCGGATGATCGAGAGGAGATCCTGCGGGGAGATCACGCGGGGGATCGACGCGACGAACCCAGCGGCCCTGCAGGAGGCCTAGGAGCTTGCCTCAGGTGCAGAGGCGCTTGAGAGACATGAGTTCGGCATCTGCGACCTACCGCCGCCCCGTCGTACGGCGGGGTGGGAGGCGCGACGGCGTACGCCACGCCAGAACCGGCGGAAGAGCAGGCGCGCTTCGGGCGAGAACGTGGCTTCAGAAACCCAACGAGCGGTAGTACGCCTCGAGACGCTCGGTGATCGCGGCGGGATCGTATCCGGCGTGTTCGATGACGTCCCTCAGCGGAATCGGTTCTCCGAAGACCACACGAATCGGCCGTCGATACTGCCACCTGCCGATGATCCGCATCAGCGGATTCCGGGACAGAAGGTGAAAGATGCCGGTTATCGAGGCCCAGACTCGGTATGGCACGAGACACACATCGTCGTCTGGCACGGCGCCTAGCGCGATGTGTGCGACCACAAGACCGATCCCGGCTCGCCACTTCGCCTTCGGGTTGCGCGCGTCCGGCGCGATCAGGAGGGCCCCGCCGCACCGCACGTGTTCGGCCGCGTTCGCCAACGACGTGCGATTTCTTTCTCGTGCAATGCTCTTCTCCCCGGGTGGCGAGTCCAGCCGGGCGGTCAGCCACGCGCCGGCTCGAAGCAGAAGCCCCTTCCTCGCTGCCCTCCGGAACGTCGGGATCGGCAGCTCAACGGGGATCACACGGCGGGCAATGCTCGGCCCGAGCTTGGCCACGTAGCTTGCCCCGAGCATCTTCATGTCGGAGCGATCCAGCGACGCGGCGACCAAAAACGGCGTCAGGATGGATCCGTGTCTCCCGAAGACAATGGCCGGGCGGGTCCTGATCTCGTCCGCGCCGCTCACGGGAAACTCGGCCTTCCACGAGGTGGGAAGCATGTCCAGAACCGCCAAGGATGCCGCAGTCAGCCCGCGCCTCTCAACCTGCCGATCGAGATCCTTCATGAGGTCGAGAAGAGCTGTTACGGGATAGACGAGATCGAGCAATCCGCAAAACAGGCGGTAGGAGAAACAGCTCCTAA